>SXGQ01195820.1_pt1 | contig 28728 bp, 47 predicted proteins | sample 3178371 | NCBI WGS metagenome assembly SXGQ01 (sample SAMN11356859, study PRJNA531348) | freshwater metagenome | isolation source: freshwater sample F1-20 | place: China: Fuxian Lake, Yuxi | collected 2017-12-25 | reverse complement strand
ATCCAAGTATAGCCGAATTGCGCAATGGTGCGCCCGTCGCGGCACTCTGCAAGAAGAGCTGTGCATGGATATTGCTCGAGAGATTCAATCGGCAACTGGTAGTCATGACGTTGCTGTCTATATACAGGCCACGCACGGATGTTGTGAAAATCGCGGCATTATGGCACACTCTAGTCTCACCCAGACCACTGTGCTGCACGGAGCTTTCAAAACAGATGCAGGCGTGAAAAAAGAGTTTTTTGACAACATCAAACTGCAACAGGACTTTGCACCAAGATAACCCAAGGAGATAGAAATGGCAAAACTTAGCAAACTACACAAAGTGAGCGAAAGCATCACTGTATATCGTTATGACAATGGCTGGATGGCCGAAGTGTCAGGGCGGGACAAAAAAGAAGACTGGAAAACAGCCAAGATCATGTGCAACACCGAAAAAGAACTGATTGAAGTTGTGCAAGAGTGGAACAGCATGGATCTGGATAACTGAGGCACAATCATGGTAACATGGCGTATTCAAAACTATCACAAAAAAAATGCCGTTGAACGTCAGTTCTGGACCAAGGACGGCATTACAGTGACCAAAGACGAAGGTTTTCGCTGGGGTACATGGACTGGCGAAAGCGATGACAGGCCAGACATTGATTTGTCCAATCCTGACGGTTTTGAAGTGCTGTCTGATGGCGTGGATTGGGAATTGGATAGCATGGACGATGGTTGTTGGCAGGAGTGGTCATTTCCAGATGACATGCCTGACGAAGAACGTGAACGTATTCAAGCACTGTGGGACGAGAATTGGTATGAAGGCATGGAGTCAGACGGCTGGTCTAACGACGACACAGAATGCTGGATCTATGGCCCTATTGAATTGACCAATATGGATACTGGTGAATCGTGGAATGGAGACAGCGGTGACTGATTTAGAACAAGCACAAGCCAGTGGCATTGCTCCATGGGATCTCAAAGTCGCCACACTCAGCGACTTCCATGTCACAGTGTTTGAAGATCGCTATCCGGTTACAGCAGGTCATCTACTGTTTGTGCCCAATTATAACACAATAAGTGTGATTGTGGATGCTATGGATTCGGCCATGCGCCATGGACAAGCACTCACGGAGCAAGGCCGGTGTGATGGGTTCAATGTTGGCGTCAACATGGGTCGTTCAGCTGGGCAAACAGTGATGTATCCTCATGTTCATCTTATTCCGCGTCGAGTGGGAGATTGCCCTGATCCCACTGGCGGAGTGCGAGGAGTAATTACATGGCAACAAAATTACAAAAGTTCTAGCTACAGCAAACCCACATAAATACTTTCTCAGCGGTCTTCATGACGTTCAACCCGCTTTACAAATTCTGCATGTCATCAAACTTGCTACTTTATACAAAGGAGACTAGAGATGGCAAATCAATCACGCACCTATAAATGGACCAGCACCAAAGAATATCACGACGCATTTCCTTGTGCGTACAGACAGTGGCGTGCTGACTCACATTGTAATCTAATTCACGGTTATTCATTCTCAATGAAGTTTTGGTTTGGCACAGACGACCTAGATGTGCGCAATTGGGCAGCCGACTATGGCGGTCTCAAAGAACTCAAACGCACATTGGAAGATCAATTTGATCATACCTTGCTGGTGGCACAAGATGATCCAGAACTAGACACATTCAAACTACTACAAGCCAAGAACATGGCCAAGCTGACCATACTGCCTCGTTTGGGTTGCGAGGGCCTGGCCGACATGTTGTATCGATATGTCAATGGTGTGTACATACCAGACCTGTGGGGACCAGGTGAAGCCAATCGTCTGTGGTGCTATCGCGTTGAAGTACGAGAAACTCAAGCAAACATGGCTTTTAGAGAAGGCCATCGTGAATGGAATGAAGATTTATTTGCATGAACAGTATAGAACGTATCTGGGCAAGAGCCACTGGTCATCTCATGGGTCACAATGATCATGACAGACCCGATGTGCCTATTCTTACTTTGAAAGAAGCTAAAATTGCTTTATTTCTCAAGACATTTTGGGTTATAACACACATTGTCACTTGCGGCTTTATCATTGCAAACACAATTAGACACTGGTAAAAAATGAAACATTACAAAATTAGCATTTTGCTGCCTTCCAGAGGCCGCACACACACTCTGCGTCGCAGTGTCGAGAGTTTGCTGACCAAGGTCAGTGATATTGCAGACATAGAGCTGCGCCTGGGTTTTGACTCCGACGACGCAGATACACTGGCCTATTTTGAATCTGACTTGCAACCTTGGCTGAATTCAACCGAAGTGGACTATCATGCCATGCTGTTTGAACCTTTGGGCTACGGCAGACTCAATGAATATGTCAATGGTTTGGCTGTTGATACCAGCTGCGATTGGTTTTTCTTCTGGAATGATGATGCAGTAATGGACACTGATAATTGGGACACAGTGATCAGTTCATACACCGGTCAGTTCCGTTTGCTCAGTGTGCATACTCATCATGATCATCCCTACAGTATTTTTCCCATTGTGCCTCGAGCCTGGTACGATACTCTGGGACATCTCAGTCAGCATCAAATGAACGATGCATGGTTGAGCCAAATTGCCTACATGCTGGATGTGTATGAACGCATTCCTGTGTGGGTCACACATGACCGTCAAGATCTCACTGGCAACAACAATGATCAAACTTATCAAGCCAGAGTGATGTTTGAAGGCAATCCCAACGACCCCCGTGACTTTCATCACAGGGATGTTACTCAACGCAGAATGATCGAAACCGATCGCTTGGCTGCTTATATGCAGTCGCAGGGTCTAAGCACAGATTTTTGGCAGCAAGTCAAAGCAGGCACTCAAGATCCTTGGGAAAAACTCAAGATCAATGATGTAAATCAACAAATGAAACAGTTCAAGCTGGATCAAAACAATCGCATGGTTTCACCATCACTCAGTTTGTATGATTTCAACTACTACACCAAAGCCGATGGTATTGTGAGTTGGCGCAGTAAAAGTTTGAAATTTGGAGATGCACTGGCAGCATTATGTTATGCTTGGGGCATCACTTGGGAACAATTGGTTGCTAGGTTCTCGGCAGCATTTGATGTTGATGCCAATGGTCGTGCCGAAAGCACAGATATCAGCATGGTGCATGAACAAATGGCATTCTTGCAACAACAAGGCACCAGACAACCCAAACGAGTTTTAGAAATAGGAGGTGGACGCGGTGAAGTGGCCACAGTGTTGCGTAACATGGGCGTAGATGTGGTCAGTGTAGAACTGGGTCCCGAAGCAGTCAAGTGGTATGAGGCCACAGCCTATCACTATTTTGGCAACGCCATTGACCCGGTTGTGCCTGTCAACTTGCCCATTCAAGACGCACTGGCCCAGCTGGATTTGAGTTCATTTGACACAATTCTCATGATTGAAAGTTTGGAGCACATACCAGCAGGCGCATTTGAACCGGTATGGGAAGCCATTCGAACTCAGTTCCAAGGCAGATTTATTGCGGTAAACTGGCCTGATTACCATCCCATTTGGATTGGCCGAGATGCCAGCCCCGAAGAGCACTGTAGGCTGGTAGACGATGCCTTGTATGATACCTGGTCGGCACAGGCCAAAAGTGTGTATACCCGTCGAGGCAGCCATTTGGCCTTGGACTTTTGATTGCACTATTGTATAATACAACATGAAAATCAAAATCAGTGAAATATTTTACAGTGCGCAGGGCGAAGGCCGTTTTGTGGGGGTTCCGTCAGTGTTCCTTCGGACCTTTGGGTGTAACTTTACATGCTCAGGCTTCGGCTGTGCACCTGGCAAAAAGTCAACTGAAGCGGACGAAGTGGCAAAGAACGTTCACTTGTATAAGGATTTTGCTAGTCTTCCGCTGGTCAACACCGGATGTGATTCTTATGCTTCCTGGCATCCAGCCTTCAAAGACCTGAGTCCCAATCTTGACACTGGCGAAATTGTGAATCGCATGCTGGCGCTGACACCCAACAAGCACTGGGTTCAGAACAATGGCAATGACGTACATCTAGTGATCACCGGCGGCGAACCACTGCTGGGTTGGCAACGTGCTTATCAGGATCTACTGAGTCACCCTAACATGGCAGACTTGGAAAACATCACATTTGAAACTAACGGTACACAAAAACTACAGCCAGCATTCAAACAATACCTGGCAGACTGGAACAAAGCTGGACGTGATGTTACATTTTCTGTCAGTGCCAAACTGTCAGCATCTGGCGAATTGTGGCAGGATGCTATCTGCCCAGACATTGTGGCCAGCTATCAAAACTACGGTACGGTGTATTTGAAATTTGTGGTTGAAACTGAAGCTCACTTTGCGGAAGTCGACCGTGCTGTGAACCAATTTAGATCAAGCGGATTCACAGGTGTTGTGTATGTGATGCCACAGGGCGGTGTGGTGACACCCTATGCACAAAATCGTGTGCGTGTGGCAGACTGGGCAGTGAGTCAAGGTTACTACTACAGTCCTCGACTGCACGTGGATCTATGGGGCAACGGGTGGGGCAAATGACACCCGACGCAGCCCTTGGAGCATTAGATATGTTTGACAAAATCAAAAAATGGCTAGGCAAAGAAAAAAAAGACACCAAGCCCTTGGCTGCAAAATCGGTGAGAGCAGAACCAACCAAAAAATCTGACAAGGTATTGGCCACCGAACGCGGCGAACCCTGGATTCAAGTGTTGCGCATGGATGTGGACCCAGACAATTTGCATCAAGGAGCGTTTGAATTAGATTGGAATGAAGTTTTTGTTGCAAGGTTGGTCAAAGCTGGGTACATGATCAAACGTGATGATACTGATGCAGAAATAGTGGATCGCTGGTTTCAAAATGTGTGCAGACATGTGGTAATGGAAACCTGGGAACAAGAGCAGGCTATAAAAAATTCAGGTCTCTGGGTCCGGCGCAGAGATATTGGCGACGGTAGGAGCGAAATAAGTTGACTAGCTTTCACAAAGTTGACGCATGGTGTCCTATGTTGTCCAATGGTGTGAGACTATCAACCCAGCAAAATCAACTTTGGTATTCTCCTTGTTGTTATGTTACCTCAGTGCCAGTTGAAAACAGCACGGACATTTATCAACGCCGCAGACAGCTAATTTTTCAAGCCAAAAAAGATGCCAATGCTGTGTGTGGAGAATGTATTCGAAAAGAAAAAGCTCAAAAAACCAGTTTGAGACAGTTTACGCAGCTACGCATGGCGCAGGTACCAGCCAGCGCGCTGATTTTAGAAATAGGCAGTGACATCCGATGCAATGCTGCTTGCATCATGTGTGGACCACATCTCAGCACCCTGTGGCAAAAACAACATCACATGCCAGTGACATTCAATCAGGCCACTGCTGCCGAACATCTATCACAGGTATCACAGCTGGTGGATCTGGCTCGAGTTCAATACATTACTTTTGTGGGCGGGGAGCCGCTGCTGACGTCCACTCATGTAGAACTGCTGAACCAGATACCGGACTTGTCAAAAGTTCATGTGAACTACAACACCAATGGCAGTATTCTGCCCAGTGACGAAGTGCTCGACTTATGGAATCAATGCAAACGTGTTTCGATAATGTTCAGCATCGATAGCATAGACAAACAATTTGAATTTATACGATATCCATTGAGTTGGAAAGAAGTCAACGCCACCATTATTCAAACAGTTGAGTATCTGTTGCAAAAAAGATTTTTGGGGATTGTTGGTGTACACGTTACTGCCAACGCACTCAGTGCATTTTATGTTGACACCATTGAACAACACTTTAGAATGCTGTCACTGAAAAACGCCTATCCTTTGCAGATAAACTATGACCTTGCCATAGACAAATTTGACTTGAAGGCTACGCCGCCAGCCGTGCGAAAAAAAATTGTTGCCAAACACACCGTGCAACATCAAATATCTAGGTTTTTAGATCAGAGTGAGTTTGATCATGCATTGTATGGTCAAATGATACATGATTTGAATTGGATCCATACTCACAGAAATCTAGATTGGCGTGAGTTTTTCCCTGACATAGCAGAAGATTTAGTCATATGAACATATTCAATCACATCAAACAACTCAAAGCCGAGGGCAAACGCATTGGCATCACATTCTCAACCTTTGACATGCTGCATGCAGGTCATATTGCAATGTTGTCTGAAGCCCGAAATTACTGTGATTATCTCATTGCAGGGCTGCAAACCGACCCAACTATTGATAGACCTGAGACCAAAAACAAACCTATTCAAAGTGTGGTGGAGCGACAGATTCAGTTGGCAGCATGTCGTCACGTTGATGAAGTTGTGGTGTACCAAACCGAACAAGATCTCATTGACCTACTGCTGATCTTGCCAGTGGATGTGCGTATCTTGGGTGTAGAATACGAAGACAAAAACTTCACTGGACGCAACGAGTGTTCTTGGCGTAACATAGAAATTGTGTTCAATCGCAGAGATCATTCGTTCTCTAGTTCTAGCCTGCGCAAACGTGTTTTAGTGGCAGAAACTGAAAAAGCTCTGTTGACCACATGATTCTTTATGTCAATGGTTGCAGCCATACCGCGGCTGCTGAAGCCGTGATTCCTGCGGCGTTTGCACAAGACAACGGCCGGCACGGTATAGATCGTAGACCGCATCCTATAAATCTTGCTGCCAGTTGGTGTACTCATGTGGCCAATGCTCTAAAAATGACTTTGGTTTGTGACGCAGAGTCGGGCGCTAGTAATCCCAGGATTGTGAGAACTACCAAGGCATGGCTGGAACAAAATCAAGATCAATGGACCAACCTATTGGTTGTTATACAATGGACCACGTGGGAGCGAGAAGAATGGCTCTATCAAGGCACATGGTACCAGGTCAATGCATCAGGTCAAGATTGGGTGCCAGCAGCTTTGCGTGATCGTTATAAAAAGTTTATAACAGAAGTAGACTGGCAACAGGCCACACAACAGTGCCATAGTGAATCTTGGCAACTGCATCAATGGCTCACTGATAAAAAAATTGCTCATGTGTTCTTCAATGGGCACAGCACATTTAGCGATATTTTGGATCAAAAATTCTGGGGGCGCAGTTTTATCTATCCTTACGATCGCAGTCAAAGTTACCACAATTGGCTGATAGACAACGGGGGACAATATGCCAACCCCAAAAGCTACCACTTTGATGCCAAAAGTCATAGACTTTGGGCCAATCATGTGTTACAATATCTGTATCGTAACCAAATTGTGGTCGCCCAAAATGAAGTATCTGCTGATTGACACTGCCAACCTTTTTTTCCGTGCGCGGCATCAAGCACACAGAGCCACTGATACATGGACCCGCTTGGGGTTCGCTCTGCATCTCACCCTGATGAGCGCCAACAAAGTGATGCGACGTTTTGGCGCAGATCATGTTATTTTTGCCCTTGAGGGACGCAGCTGGCGCAAGGATTATTACAAGCCCTACAAGGCCAATCGGGCAGAAACTCGTGCTGCTATGTCTGAGGAGCAGGCCGAAGAAGATCGACTGTTTTGGGAAACTTACGATGAATTGACTAAATACTTGTCTGCTAAAACCAATTGCAGTGTAATCCGCTGTGCCACAGCCGAAGCTGATGATGTCATAGCTCGTTGGATTGCATTACATCCCCAAGATCATCACACAATTGTAAGTTCAGACACAGATTTTGTTCAGTTGGTTGCTGCCAATGTAGATCAATACAACGGCATCACAGACGAACTGATCACGCTACAAGGTATTTTTGATGCCAAAGGTAACCCTGTCATTGATAAAAAAACTAAGCAATCAAAAACCACGCCGGATCCGGCCTGGCTGCTGTTTGAGAAGTGTATGCGTGGGGACGCATCCGACAACGTATTCAGTGCATATCCTGGAGTTCGTGAAAAAGGCACAAAGAATAAAGTTGGTCTCCGTGAGGCCTTTGACGACAGAGACCGCAGAGGATACAACTGGAACAATATGATGTTGCAACGCTGGACCGACCACAATGGCGAAGAACACCGTGTGTTGGATGATTATGAGCGTAACCGTACCTTGATTGATCTCACAGCACAGCCCGACACAGTCAAACACACTGTGGATAGCTGTATTCGCGAACAAATCTCACACAAAGATGTAGGTCAAGTAGGCAGTCACTTTCTGAAATTTTGCGGAAAGTATGAGCTGACCAAATGCAGCGACTCTGCTGATCAGTTTGGTCGTTGGCTCAATCTAACATACAAAGGAGTGCTCAATGACATTGGTAGCTAAACCAATCATAGACAAACAGTTCTGGATTCTCAAACAGGACAATCAAAAAGTTGGTAACATCCAGGCTCACGCCGACGGTTACCAAGTCACTGTGAACAATCAGGTTGCCAGTTACAAAACACTGCCAACGCTGAGAAAGAGAGCCAACATAGAATTTGAGTCTATTGGCACAGCAACCAAAACTGCACACGACCAAGTTCATGGCTATGCCACTGGCTGTAGAGCCTACAACGGTATGTGGAATGTACAGATGCGGGTACCTTTGTTTACCAAGCAAACCAAATCCAAATCATGGTTTGCAGCTGGGTGGTACTGTGTAAAACAACATCGTGCATGGCGTACTGTACACAACCCCAAATTGATTGTACTGCAACGCTACAGTTATCAAGGACCATTTCATAATCGGGACCAAGCCAATGAATCCATTTCGTGATCAAGCAACGTTTATGCGGGCCTGTGACCAGTCTGTGACAGGCTTCAATCAATCTCAATTTGAAATGTATAAAAATCTCATTGAAGAAGAATTCAATGAACTTGTGGCTGCTGAGACATCAAAAAACAATGTGGAACAGCTGGATGCTCTCATTGACATCTTGGTGGTTACCATTGGTGCCATCCATTCAATGGGAGCGGATGCCGAAGGTGCATGGAAAGAAGTTATGCGTACTAACTTTGCCAAAATTGACAAGCACACTGGCAAAGTTCGCAAACGTGAAGATGGCAAAGTGCTCAAACCTCAAGGATGGACCCCACCTGATCTCAAACCTTTTGTGACCAAATGATAAAAACCAGAGAGCAGATTATCACAGACATGTGCTATACTTGGCGGCATGACTATGGCCTTGACAAAACTACAAATGACCCACTGTCTTCAGGTATGACCATACAACAACGCCAACAGTTGTGGCACCAAATGGCACAGGTCTATGACCACTGCATAGCGCCTGTGATGCAACCACGTGTGAATGATCAACATGCACTGGAATCAAATTCGCCAGACCGCTGGCAAAAATACAACTGGACCACGTGGACCGAACCATGAGCCTGCACATAAACCGATTTATTGATTCTGTCAAAGCACACGAAGCACGAGGTCAGCGTGATTTCAGCATGTCCATGAGAGATGCCAAAGATCTGCATGCTGACATTACCAAACTGTTGTTGGCTCTGCAGACGCTGCAACAAACACCTGCTGCCCCGCCAGTGATCGAGCTAGAAGTGTCAGGCGGCAGTTTCAAATCTACCTAGTTTTCTCGATAAATAAACTACGGAGATAACGATGTCACGACCCAAACCCACAGTGCTGATAGAAAACACTGACAAGCATACCTACAAAACTGAACAGGTATTGGCGTCTGAGGGTGTGTGGGCTGTGTTTTATGACAACAAGCCTATCAATCTCAAAACATCTAACATGCTGACTCAGTATCCAGGACCCAAGTACAAAAAAGTCAGTTTTTCAAATCCTGGACATGCCAAAAACTTGGCTCGAAAACTCAACTCTCAATTCAGAACTGATCGTTTCACTGTGGTATTGCTGACTCAGGGTACACAAGTATACCCCCATGTTGCCTAAACAAACTATCACAGCACAGCTGATTGATGAACTAAAGAACAACCAACACATAGACTCGGCCTGGGCCATGGTACACTGGTGGCAGGACCCCAGGCCTGACAGCGGTCTGCGCCTTACTCAACTGGGGCATGATACCATGCAAAAAGTGGGTCGTCAATCTTGGAGTTTTGATGTGCAGCCTTACAAGCCCAACATTTTGCTGATGTTGAATAGGCACATAACTCAACCCTACTTTTTGACCATGGGCAACATTCAAAAAAAACCCACGGTGATATTCTATGGCAGTCGTGAAGCCACTGTGTTTGCACTGTACGGCAATTTGCAACTGTTTGCTCAGGCTCTAAAAAATCTTGCCTAGTGTGCGGTCAGCAAAGTCACGAGCTCCGCGCTCAAACAATTTCTGATAGTATCTGGGCAGAGTGTACAACGCATGGTCTCTATTGATTTTCAATCTTGCTTGATATGCAGCAAGATCCGGCGGTGACTGAATCAATTGCTGATTGCGCAGCAGAGCTTGTTCCGCCCGCTGACTGTTGGGCAAACAATCATAGCTGTGATCAATAATGTCGTCAAACATGTCAAACCCTAGATCTCTGGTGTCTGCTACTGCACCAGCATAGCTGATGAGCACAGGCAGTTGCTGGGACACAAATGCCAACAATGTTTTTTCACTGATTACACCAGGCCAGTGATTGTACTGCGTTTCGGTAATGATGTTGACCGCACAACTGCCATACACCCACAATAGTCGCACAAAGTTTTCATCATTTTCTGTGCCAGCGTAGGTACCATAGTGCCATCTGGGCAAGGGCATTTCTGTGCCTAGACTCAGCACACCATTGGGCCAATGCTGCAATACTGCTGCTGCTCTAAATCTGTGCTCACACAAACGACCATTCAGGCACTGCCATGCCTGTGTTTTGGGTCGCTCAACCACTGCCAACCACTGATCTTTTCGATCCAACAGTCTGGTCATTTCTCTCACATTGTGATTGCTGTATTCAATGAGGTGAACTGGTCCGGTATAGAGTTTTTCAAGGCCATGATGCATGTGCGTGACAATGATCTGACCGGCACGACCTCCGTAGTGGTCAGCCAATTGATCAAGCTCTACAATTCTGCCATCCTGGTGTGTTACAAAATCTTGAAAGTGCATCAACAGCACAGTGTCACTGGACCACGGTACCACAGGCAATTTGATTGGCCATCCAGTGATCTCATTGTAGTTGTGGTCAAACGCATTCCACACAGGTACCACAGTGAATCCCAGCGCAGTCAATGTGTTTGCAAAAAAAACTGTGTAATCCACTGAATATTTACTAAGTAGGGTGATGTATTGGAACAATCCAGTGATCTACGCCACTGTGCAGTCTGGACCAGACGTAATAGAGTCCGCACGGCATCAACACAATCACTGCTTGTTTTTTGATCCCCAGGTGCCTGTGACCAGCATGAAAAAATTATTGTCATTGCAGGATACCTGCGATCTAGCCAACCAATACATTGGCTGTTTTGACTGTGTGGTGCAACCAGGCGATATAGACAAAATTGCCAACATTGTGCGTATCAATCAATACGTGCACAGTCTCCGCCAGCATGGCAATTTCAAGCCCATGTTGCTGACCTTCACTGGCGCTTGGCCTCTGGGTGCCAACACAGGGGGCAGCAGAGTCATGGCTGCTGAACGCATACCCGGCCTAGAAAGTTTTGCAGCATTTGTTAGCACACACCGTAGATACCAAGATCAGTTCCAACATCTGCAAGAAATCACCACTTTGGCACAATTTGCTGATCATTGCGGCGCTGGGCTGCACACCCAGTTTGTTTTTAGACTCACTGATGCCACAGCTGACTACGGCATAGATTGGTACGAAGTTGCTTTGGAAAATACCACCGTGCCCAGCAACCAACAGTGCATGAGCTGGCTTGTGAACTATCTGTCACAGCAGCCAAAGTGTTTTGAATTCACACCGCAATGGTTTGATCAAGAAATTGATTGGACTGTGTTTGACCACCAATGAGCAAAATCACAGGGCCATTGTTGCCGCATGTGTGACAACACAGTTTGATTGTGTGAGGCTGCCCGTTGGCATCGTTGCTGCAACCACACAAAATCCAATGTCTTCATTTTGTCCACAGCGGCTGTGCCAGCATACACAAACTCTGTGACTTTGTCGCCGTGAGTTTCAATCAAATCATCATACCAGTGATCTACCACATCAGACAGCACATCAAATCCCAGGCTGTGCAAATAACTCACAGTGTGACGGCCAGCATACACTGTCCATGGTACTGGCAGGCACATGGCCCTAAACAGTTTTTCACTGAGAGCCACTGTGGTATCTGAACTGTAGGTTTCAGCAATCACATTGACCCAGGCACCAACATGTTGATGTTGATGCGTAAGGTCATGATTGCGCCAAGGCATGCGATGAACCAGCCATTCATAGGCTGACCGATAAAGATCTTGTTGGTGTGCTTCTAAATTTTGCCATTGTTGTTCGAAATTGGACAACAGAGCTGTGGGGGACTGATTGTCGCTGTTCCATGACCAGCAATTGAAATTTATAAGGTCCAGGTGCTCGCTATCAGGCAGATGTTTGCATCGATGTCGTATTTCCATCAAGAGCAGCAGACGTTTGAAATCAATTCGGTTCACACTGAAATTGAAACGCCGACTGGGCTGCCACTGGTTCACAGCTGGTGTGTGACTGTAGATTCCAAAAAAACTTGCAGGCAATCGACACACACGATACTGGGTAGGCACACTGATCCAATTGTCGGTAATCACTGTGGTGTTTTTATCAAAAAGATATGGCAACTGTTGGTCAAAAGTTTGACCACACGTGGCAAAATCATCTACCAAACACAGCACTACCTGCTGGTGCTGTCGTTGATACACTTTGGGGTTGTGTGCACTGGGCTGGTATCCCAAGCACTGCAACTGACTGCGTATAAAATCTACAACAGCATTTTCCAAAGTGATACAGTGACTGGATTGAAAAATTTCGCCATCATAGATTGTATGATAAAGGTCAACCATAGTGTTACTTATTGCCCACAGTTTTTGAGGCAATATTCACTCACTTTATAGATTTTATTGACATTATTGGTTGCAAATTTCAGCACAATGTTGCGGTTGACCAAAATTTACCGTTTTGCTATAATATGGGCATGACGAGGAAAAAGCGTTCGGATCGTACCCACATCATCTACTGCATCCAGATTGGTCTGGACATCTACATTGGTGTCACGGCCAAGACTCAGCGCACTGTGAACATGAGCCTGCGTAGCCGAGTAAACAAACACATCTATCGCAGCCGCACTGAAGACAAGAGCTGGCGTCTGTACGAAGCAATTCGTGCTGCTGGTGAAGGTGCTGTGAACTATGCCATAGTTGACATTGTGCGTGGCAAGTCAGAGGCTCATCAACTGGAGCGTGAGCTCATTCGTGAGTACGAGCCTGCACTGAACACTGACGTGCGTGTCAAGCAAAACGGTTGACCCAAAATTGTGAATTTGCTATAATACACACATAGACAACAAGGAGCTGACCATGAAAACTTACAAAGAAGCGATCTGGGAACTGGCTCTGGACAAAGCTCACCGTTATTATAGCGGTGATTTGTGGCCTGTTGCAGAAGGAGCAGAGACTGTGGCTTGGATCTTTGAAGTGTCTTTGACGACAGTTCACAAGGACATCCGTAAAGTGTACCCAGCAGCCTGCACCAAAGTCTTACACGGTGGACAAGATGTTCACCAAAAAGTTTGATATTCACATAGACACACAAAGGAGCAATGATGTTCGCAGAAGTAACAGAAGTAGGATACGATCAACGCCACGGTGGACCCTACGATCGTGGTGCTGCTGATTCTTACTACGATCGTCCGTTCAACCCCCACTTCTATGTGGGTGCCACCATGCAGAGCCCTCGCATTGAGCTGGCCTGTATGACTGCTGAGGAGATCACTGCCTACACCGCAGGCTATCGCGACAACGAGCAGTTTGGCAACAAGAAAGACTGGGGTTGAACCATGGACTATCTTATCCGTGCTGAACGATATGCCGAAGCTCGTGGCGATGAAATGTTTTTCAAACATTATTACACATTGAACCGTGCTAACTTTTCAGTGCGCGATAGCGTTAGATTGACGCTGCAATGGATGTATGATGACCATGTAGCTGACTTGTTGGAGTATCAATAATGAACGAACGAATTCAAGAACTGATTTTAGGCCTGGGTATCATTCCCAACAACGACCATTACCGCATCGCTCAACAAGTTATTGATGTGTGTATTCGGCAGTGCGAGGCTGTTGAAAGAAATCCCGGCAGCCAGAAGAACACTGACCGATCGATAGGTGCCATGCTGGCCTATCAGGAAATTCAAGAATACTTTGGAATTGACGAATGATCACTGCTGAACATTTGAAAAATCTTAGCAACTACCAAGCTAGAGATATCAACCGAGCCTTGTCAATCTCAGGCTACACCAAGGTCAAGGTCAAAACTGCTAGGTTTGTGGGTTTGACCAACGGCGGCCAGTTCTGCTACAGTGTGACTGTAGCAGACGATCCCGAACTGGGTCGACTGCCGCAGGGCAAAGTGTTCTTGACCTATGACCCTGCCGCAGATTCAGTGACTGTTGACTACTGAAAGGACTGATCATGCCCTGCAGAGATTATGGATCTGACAGTTATACTAGCCCCACCAGCACCTGGCAATATCGCGAAATCAAAGATCGTGCCGACATGCTGGCTCGCATTGCCTGTGCTGCCATGACCGAACTGGAAAACAACAGCATCTCAGAAGTGCTATTGTTGAAGAACGACGAAGTGCGTGAGTGGTGGGGCCAGCACAAAGAGGCTGACCGTCGAGCCCGCGAGCAAGAAGAACGGAAACAGCAAAAAGCTCGGCTGCGGCGTCAAGCTCTACGCAAACTAACTGAAGAAGAAAAGATTGCCCTGGGAATCAAAAAAGGTTCACGGGAAGATCAGGAAGGCGACTTGACAACAGTGTTACAACAGTCAATGAAATCTTTGAAGGTCATGAAATGAACGAACGAATTCAAGAACTTATTGAGCAGGCTACTTCCTACCTGCCTGGACGGCCTCCATACGAAGGCTTGACATTTGACGTATTCGATAAAGAAAAGTTCGCCGAGTTGATTGTCAGGGAATGTGCTAACATTGCCTGTGAATATGACGCACCAAAAATGAGTGGTCCTGGCATGATTATTGCCGCCAGAATTGAAACACATTTTGGAGTTGAAGAATGACTGAGGGTGATCGAGCAGGTTGGTGGGCTATTGCATATCTGCTCATGGTAGGTGCGGCCGCTTATTTTACCATGTTTATGGTTGTTTTTAGTTTTTTGAAAAAAATATTTTGGAGTTGAAGGATGAAATTCAGTGAACTAAAACGCCTGGTTGATTTGTATCACCGTGATGGTCATCACGAAGATCCAGAGGTTGTGATCGAAATCAAACTGCCATATTCAACTGTGGGTGGCATGCCCACTGTGAAGATCAAGAATGCTCAAATGGGTTTTGATTGGGATCATGGTAAGTTTATCTTTCATCCCGAAGAACCTCTTACACCCAGTGACCGTGATTTTGCCACTCAAATGAAAGAGATGCAGGAACGAGCGGGCTGGGCCGATTATGAAAATCGTAATTTGAAAGCAGAAATTCGCAGGTTGAAAAAACAGTTGAAGGTGGAAGAATGAAACCGCATTGCACCAACACTGACAATCCCGTAGACTTTCCCCGGGTCAAAGTTGCCGAAGATCCTCGCTGCTGCGGCGCAGATTCGTGTATAATCAACGATCAAGGACAGTGCTGGTGCGGCCAAAGTTGGAATGGCGAGCAGATGTGCTTCCCGCCAGAGAAGCACAATGATGATCAAGGAGTTGAACAATGAAAGATCGAATTTTGGATTGGCTAGAGCGCAATCGCCGCCCTGTGGGATATACAGTGGGCGGCCTAAACATCTTGGCCGGTGTTGGTTATGCCCTGCAAGGCAGCTGGGGCATGGCCGTGCTCTGGATTGTGTTGGGCAGTTTCTTGGTGTGGGACACACACCAATTTCGATAACAGGGTTTTATTATGAACCGCGAGATTGAACTGGTGCCCGGTGGTGGCAACTACTATCGGGCCATGGCATTTCATTGGCTCATTGTGGTGCTGTTGATTGTGCCTGTGATCTCTATCTTGCTGGTGGCTGTGATCAACCCTTTTTGGTTTCGCAATGCTATGTTTGAGTGGGTAGAGCGGCGTGTGAATCAACTGAGCCGCTGGCGTAACTATCAGAAGTACCGAATCTATCTGGGCTGTGATCCCCGGATGTGGCACACCTTGCGCGGCGATTTGCAATGACTGAGAAAGTGATTCGTGACGGCCAGGTGGCAGTGTTGATCTCGCCTGGCTTTGGTGCGGGCTGGAGCACCTGGGCTGATCCTGAATACCGGCCTGCGGTGCTGTTTGATCCTTGGATTGTGGACTTGCTGCTCAGCGATCAATACCCTAAAAAAGAAAAACTGAATCGAATCATGGCACATTGCAATCTCAAGTATCCCGACATGTACACCGGCGGACTCAGTGACCTCACCGTGGATTGGGTTCCCCAGGGCGCTTGGTTCCGAGTGCGAGAATACGACGGCAACGAAAGCATAGAGCTCAAAGAAAACAATGAATGGACGCAGGCATGAACAAGATTTTTGAACGGATCAGTTTGGCAGCGGGCGGATCTCACTACCCCACAATAAATCCGGACCTACAACAGAAGTTTGGTGAACTCATTGTTCAGCAAGTCATGGACTGTATCAAACGCCGAATAGACAGTTCGGCATCGCCGCTGGAAGCCACGGCACTGTGCGAACTGCAAGACGATGTTCTGGCCGCATTTGAACTGGAGTGGATGGATCCTGACTGGGACGCCGAAGCCGAACTGCAAAAAATCTTTGATGAATTTGACATTGGCGGTAAATCTCAATGATTCTGTTGTTTAGGCCACAGTTGCGCAATACAAAATGGAAACTGCGACAACGCAGACTTGGCAGTCCCTGGGGCGGCAACAACAACTTTCGCAGTCGTGAAGCCTGGTGGCCTGCGGCTTGGTCCCAGCATCAGCGTCAATTTGCTCGACGATTTGGGCGACTTCATTATTTGGCTTGCCATGCGCCCTTGCCTGTTCAAAAACACTGGCGCCGAGCATACAAAAAGTTTGAACAGAGCCATTTTGGATCGCACCTGGCCTCCCTGCGGTATGTCAACAATTGGACCTGTCACAGTTGGTTGTAATTGAACATTAGATTTGCTATAATCTACGCAGTTTTAGCCTAATAAGATTTTTTTAGGGCAGCTAAATAGTACTAAAGGGTTTTGGTACATGGCTGCTTATGAAATTTCTAGTGGAAACATCACATTTGAGGTGTTGGATGCCGCGGCCACCATCAATCTCACACCTGGCACACCCGGTGCCAACATCATTTACACGCCTACTGGCAACATTGTAGCCAACAATTTTCTTTATGCCAATGGCATTAGTGTGACTGCTGCCGCAGGATCTCAGGGCGCAACAGGCACACAAGGCCTAGGTGGCATACAAGGCACTCAAGGTGTTCAAGGCACTCAAGGTGTTCAAGGCACCACGGGCTCACAAGGCGTATCAGCCGCACAAGGAACTACCGGTGCACAGGGAGCTACTGGTACTCAAGGCACCATGGGTACACAGGGTGTGCAGGGTATACAAGGCGTATCAGCAGCTCAGGGAACCACTGGTACTCAAGGCAACACTGGCACACAAGGTCTCACAGGCACTCAAGGTACAAATGGTGCGCAAGGAGTGCAAGGGATCCAAGGTGTGCAAGGTGTGCAAGGCACACAGGGCATTCAGGGCATTCAGGGCATTCAAGGTGTTCAGGGCGCACAAGGCGTGCAAGCAGCACAAGGCACTCAGGGCATTCAGGGCGCACAAGGCGCACAGGGCACTCAGGGAATTCAGGGCGCACAAGGCGTGCAAGCATCGCAAGGAACCACTGGTGTGCAAGGAACTCTGGGCGCCCAAGGTGTGCAGGGAATTCAGGGCATCACTGGACCCAGCACCACCATCAATGCCACAGCAGTGACCACAGGCACATTCTTTCCTGTGTTTGTGGCAGCAGCTGGGTCAAACCAAACAGCGTCTGTGCGAACCACAGCCACAGCATTTAGCTTCAATGCTGCTACCAATGTACTCACAGTGCAATCTACTCAAGCTCAGTATGCTGACTTGGCAGAAATGTTCAGTGCCGACACAGACTACGAACCTGGTACCGTGGTGATTTTTGGTGGCCTAGCCGAAGTGACTGAATCCGCAATCACTGCCGACACTAGAGTAGCCGGAGTTGTGTCCAGCAAACCCAGCTATCTCATGAATGCTGACATTATTGCTGCACATTCTGCAGCAGTGGCCTTGCAAGGGCGAGTGCCAGTAAAGATACAGGGATCGGTACGCAAGGGCGATCTCTTGGTCAGCGCACCCAATGGCCGGGCTCAAGCCATGACATCGCCCCCAGTGGGATCTGTGATTGGCAAAAGTCTCCAAGATTTTGATGGTGATTTTGGCATCATCGAAATGGTTGTAGGTCGCGACTAAAATCAAATTCTGCTATAATCACAGTCAAGGGCCTCTAGCTCATGTTGGTTAGAGCAGCAGACTCATAATCCGTTGGTGCCGTGTTCGACTCACGGGGGGCCTACCAAATTAGATAAAAAATTCCTGGCGTTAGTATAATGGATAATACAAAGAGCTTCTACCTCTTGAATGTGGGTTCGATTCCTGCACGCCGGACCAAACCACTATGAACCGTAGTAAACAACGTCACACCTTTCAGGCCAACGGCTACATCAAACGCTGTGAAGAAGCCGGCAAAGAGCCCAATCCTGACTATCTTGAGATGTATGCCAATGCCAAGGCGCAAGATTTAGCCAGAGAAGCTGATGAAGAGTGGAAGAAAAACAATCTTGAATATGATCTCCGCAGCACTGAGTGGATCTGTGAAAAAGCCAAGGCTCGAGAAGAATACGCTCAAAATATCTACGCTGCGTTGTGCAATCAGAGCTGGCAAAAGAATGCGGTATGGCCCTTGCTGAAGGGCCAACACTGGAGTTGTAGTTGGCGCTATGCCGGCGGCATTGTGGCCGACATGCGCGAACAGGGTGACTACATGGACTGGTACTGCACGGGCATCCGCGGCGGTGCTGAGCTAGACGATGACAAGTTGACCACAGAGCAACGAGCCCGAATTGCGTGGTATGACAAACACTTTGTGGGCGAAGGTGTGGTCACTGACGAAATTCGCGAAGATTTTTTCCGGCTGGGATGGATACCAGTAAATCAGGAATCTTGACAGGACAAGCACTCAATGATATTATTAGAACAAAATCCCAAACTGGGATTTTATACAGTGGGCAGTCAGCGACACTTTATCAAACCACAGGCCTTGATTGCTGCTACCAAATCTGGGCAGTTTCCCGAATGGAATTACAACCGCGAAGTGTTTGATGCATTTGCTTGGCATCAGGAACCAGAAATTGCACTCAAAGAACTGTATCGCATGCGAGCACAACAGTTGCGTGACAGCTATGACTACATACGATTAGAAGTCAGCGGAGGCGGTGACAGTACCACAGTGGCCTACAGTTTTATCAACAACGGTATTCATCTAGACGAAGTGGTATTTAGATACCCCAAAACTGGTGAAAAAAATGTCACCGACGATCCATTCAATACCAAACCCGAAAACACACTCAGCGAGTGGCGTTATGCAGCTCAACCGCTGTTGCAGTGGATTGCTGTGCATGCGCCTCGTACCAAAATCACTGTGCATGACTACAGTGCAGACATGTTGACCAAGTGGCGCAGTGAAGACTGGATTTTTCGTACCAAAGATTATTTACAGCCTGCTCACTCATTCAAACACACAGTGGATGCAGTAGACAGTCACAAACATGTGCTGGATCGCGGCCTCAAAGTGTGTATGCTGTGGGGGGTAGACAAGCCCAAGGTCTGTGTCAAGGACGGACAGTGGTATCTGTACTTTATGGACATACAGGCCAACAACGCCAATCCTGAAGTGGGACAGTGGTCCAATGTCAGCAATGAATATTTCTATTGGACTCCGGACATGCCTGAACTGCTATGCAAGCAGGCACACGTGATACGCACCTGGTTTGACCAGCCACACAATCAATATCTACAGCACCTGGCACGTTGGCCCAACTATAGTTTTGCACAACGCACTACATTTGAACACATCATCAAACCCTTGATTTATCCTGACTATGACCCAACCACATTTCAAACATCCAAGCCCACCAACTGTTTTTACAGTGAAATGGACCACTGGTTCTACGTGAATTTTCAACACACCGAAGCCTACAAAGTCTGGCAGGCCGGTCTTCAGTATCTTTTTGAGAGAATTGATCCCAAATATTTCAACATGGAAATGGGACGCCCGGTAGGCTTTGTGGGCTTTGTGTCGCCATTTTACCATTTGGGACCAGCAGCGTTTAGAGATTCAGGAAAAAACGTGCATCACAGATTTTGACTATAACTATGATTTATATTTTGGAGATTTCAATGAAAACACTGCTGTGCTGGCTGCTGACCTTTGTGAGTTTTTGTGCCACGGCTCGCGAAACTGTGACCATTTACTATGCCTGGACTGCGTCTGACACACAGGCCAATTTTCATCGTGTGTTGGCCGACGAAGCCAATCGCATTCAAACACGCTATCAATTTGTGTTTGATACCCGCCCTGGGGCTGGTGGCAGCATTGCAGCCAATCATGTTTTGAACACCAACAATGCACTGTTGGCCACCAGTTCAGCGTTCTATGTGAGACCAAACTTTTTCCCCAACGACAGTCATGACATTGCCAAGTTTCGACCAGTGTTCCCACAGTGTGCGGCTCCGGCAGCAGTGACCAGTCGCCGCTTTCGTAGCTGGGCCGATGTGCCCTTGGATCGCCCAATCTCTATTGGTGTCAGTGGCATGGGAACCACCACACATCTCATTGCCCATCAAGTGGCCGCAAGGTTTCCTCAGGCCATCATAGTGCCATTCCGCAGCACCACAGATGCAGTGGTTGCTGTGCTAGGTGACAGTGTGGATCTTGCTGTAAACTTCTTGGGTGAGTCTGCGCAGTATGTGGAACAACGCAAACTCACAGTGTTAGGGGTGACTGGCCTGCACTCAGTGGCAGGGCATTCCACTTTGACTTCGCAAGGTTTTGCCAAAAACCTTGAATCCATGACCATACCAGCACAGATTTTGGCGCCCAGTACGTGGTCAGACAGCAAGGTCAACGACATCAGGGCAGTCATGCGCCTGGCAGGGCTTCGGTCTGCAGTCGTTGACAGCTACAAAGTTGATCACTGTATCAACAACAATCAAATGTCTGACACAGATATTACCACATGGTTTTTGCGACAAACCACTGACTGGCGCAGAATCACACAAGGCGTGACTTTGAAATAATACCATGCGCCTGCCAGTGTTGATATTGCAACACCAAACCCTGGAAACTCCAGGGTATTTGGCTGCATGGCTCACACAACATGGCATTGATCATGAAGTGTTTGATGCAGGATCAGGACAATGGTTTCCGCCCAACATGAAATCTTATGCTGCTCTGGCAGTGTTGGGCGGCGGCATGAGTGCCAACGACGATTTGCTCAGTAATCGTCAAGCAGAAATTCTAATCCTACAGGCCATGTTAGATGCCAAACCTGTGATAGGTCATTGCCTTGGTGGCCAGTTAATGACTCGTGCGCTAGGCGGCTCAGTGATGCGAGCCCCTGTGCCAGAAATTGGTTGGCAACCCATTGCCTACAGCCAAAATGCCTTGGTACAAAAATGGTTTGGTCAAGATCCTGCGACCACTGTGGCTCAATGGCACTACGACACTTTTTCCGTGCCAACGGGTGCAGTGGCATTGGCATCATCTTCAGTGTGTGCCAATCAGGCCTGGGCGCTGGGACCACATCTGGCCATGCAATTTCATATCGAAATGGATCGGACCAAATTGCAGGCCTGGGCCTCTGATCCAGATCCAGATTGGGCATGGGCCTGTGACCGGTTTGCGTCGGCCCAGACCAGTGACCAAATTTTGGCTGGAGAAATCAAATACTTGACTCAACACCAACGCATGGCCGATTGCGTATACCAGTGTTGGCTTGCGCCCACAGTATGGTACTCAAATTGCAATAAATATTGACTGAATTGCCTGCTGGTAGTACAATACAACAAAGGAGTATGATATGTTGGCAAAATCACTGATAGTCCTATCAATTCTAGTGGCCACCACAGCCCAGGCCTATGGTACTGTGGAAGTGGTCAGTGTGGTTCCGCGTATGGTAACCACTTATCAACAGCAATGCCGTGAAGTGGCAGTACAATCCGCGCCCACGCAAGGCAATGCTGCTGGTGGTGTGCTGGGAGCCTTGGCCGGTGCTGCCATTGGCAATCAAATTGGCGGCGGGTCGGGTCGTGACATTGCCACTGCTGCTGGTGCTGTGTTGGGCTACCAAGTTGGGCGTGGTGAATCACAACCCGGTAGCATATCCTATCGCACTGTGTGCGAGTCAGTGCCAGTCACTCAACAGCGTGGCGAAACTGTGACATTTAGATATCGGGGAAGATTGTTTTCGCAGACCTTTGATTGAGCATGAAGCATCTCAAAGAAGTTGGCATGAACTATTTTGAACATATCAAATTTGCCTGGAGCATTGCGTTTGCCAGTTTTGTTCATGGTATATTTCCCTGGTTGTTTTCAGACTACGTCACAAAGAAAATCACAGGCTCGCCGCCGCGTTACAGAGTTGACAACAAACACAAATAAATATAAAATGTAAGTTATTGCTGTAAGAAGCCGAGAGAAACGGATTCAAGACGCGGGGGCAGTGCCCGCCAGGTCCACCATAAAACACATTACTACAGTGGCAGGCGAAAGTCCTACGCCAAAAGTTAAAACTAGGTAGTGTGTTTTATGATGGGCCTGACACAGGATCGATTGGGTCAAGAGTAACAGAGTGGACAGCACGTCAGGAGTAGACGCTAAAAGCAAACAACGTAAACGCAAACGACGAACAGTTCGCATTGGCCGCCTAAACGCAGCCTAGGGTTTTTGACAGTTTGTCCTCGTAACAGAATCAAACTGTTGTCCATTCCGCACTGATGCCCACGCCTATCCTATCAAAATCTAACTTGGATCACCATGGTTTTTACACCGTGGGTGATTTGAAAACTTACAGCAAACTAGAAGCCATTGAATACAGTGTGCGTTTACGCATCCCCTTGACCTGGAACTACAATCAATCAGTGTTTGATCAGTTAGACTGGACCCGTGACCCACCGGGCAGCCTAGATTGGTACTACCAACAAAGAGCTGCGCAACTGCGCGAACACTATGACTATTTGGTATTGTTCTACAGTGGCGGATCTGACAGTCACAACATGCTGATGTCTTTTGTAAACAACAACATATTTGTTGACGAAATAGTGCAATACCATCAGCTTGAGGCCTACAATGGCGATAGATCTCATGTGTCCAATCTTGAACAGTTTGCCACCAGTATTCCTATCACGCAGGCTTTGATTGCCAACAATGCTGTGTATCAGCACACCACACATCGTATCATTGATTTGTCACCGTACAAAAACACCCTGTTCTGTGACAAAAAAATATTGGATCAATGGTGGTATATGTACAATGACTTTCAAACACCGCACAGCGCGGCGCTGGTAGAAATCAAAAAACTTTATCCTGCTTATCAAAAAATCATAGACAGTGGAAAAAAGATGTGCTTTGTGTGGGGCATTGAAAAACCGTATCTACGGGTAGATTCGCAACACCGCATGCACTGTGGATTTCAAGACAAGGCTCTATGGCAAGTAAGTCCAGATCGCAAACATGCCAGTGAATCTTGGGACCACGACGAATTATTTTACTGGACGCCAGACATGCCCGAACTGGTGCTCAAGCAGGCTCATGTGGTCAAAAACTTCGTGGACCAGTTTACGGATCAACATGCAGACGGACATCATGTGGTACGTGGCGTGCTGAACCACGACCAGTATGGACAGTACCAAGACAGAATCAACTTGCCTCATTTGGTTTTTTACAAACATGATCAGTCCTATACTTTGATGAGAAATGGTCTGCGCAGATTGTTGTATCCTCATTGGGATCCAACTCATGTGGTAAGACCACTGCCACGCAGCAGTTTGTTTTCTGAAACTGATGCCGCATACATAAGTAACAACACACCATTTGAGCATAGCCGACGTCAATGGCTCAAAAGTGTGGTGCACTTTCGACAATGGATAAAACAACATGCCAATGAGCATTGGTATGAGTTTCCATATGATCCCAAGGTTGCTCCTTTTAGAGCAGGATTCAAAGACTGTGCAAATCTCTATTGTTTGGAAAAAAAATCAGCATGAAAAAACTATTGATAGCAATTTCAATTTGGTTCAGTGCCGCAGCCTGGGCACAAAACATCACCGTGGTGTCTGGAGCAGCAGTGGGCGCTGGCATGGATACTGTGGCTCGCAAAGTACTCAAACGCTACGATGAGTTGTACGGTACCACCAGTGTGGTAATCACTCGCACTGGAGCTCAAGGCAAAATTGCATTGAACTATCTCAAAGAACTGCCTGCTACTGCGCCCAAAGTGTTGGCAACTAGCCAAGGTCATATCATAAACTTTGATGCAGCAGACTTTGAAAGATTGGTGCCATTGGCCATGACCACTGCTCAGCCCATGATACTGATTGTGCGCCGAGATTTTCCAGCCAACAATTGGGATGAGTTTGTAGACCATGCTGTAAAGAATCCTGGTCGGGTGAGTATGGGAGTATTTGCTCGTGCATCTATCTATCCGTGGCTGATCCCCATGTTGGAACGCAATCGCATGACAATGAACTTGATTGAACAAGGCACTCAAAACATTACCATGTCTGTGGCCAGTGGTGATTTAGATTCGCTGTGGACCAATGCCAGCAGTTTGCTTGGTACTGGCTTTGAGGACAGAGTCAAAATGATTGCTGTGACCAGTGCAGATCCCATACCCGGGGTAAGTCGAAGCATATTGGCCGGCAACAATCCCAAGCTGGGATCGGTGGCCTTTGCACAAGGATTTTATACCACAGACGATGTGCCTCTGGAATTGAGAAAAGTGATCAGTGATCGTTTACAGAACATACTCAACTCCAAATGGGCGCAAGACAATCTTGGGCACAGCGGCAGTGTGCGAGTTGGTGGCACCCCCGATGCTTTGATGCAAATGGCACGGCAAGATTGGCATGGTTGGCAGCGCCACAAACACTCAAAATAGCATTTTGGCAAAAAACCGCATGAAATCCCACAGATTCTTTTGACAACTGCGAGATTTCACTATATAATACTCTATGGTCTGCTTTGACCATATCTTTCGAAAGGAAAAAATCAGAATGAAGAAAGCAATTCTCTCGGCCGTGCTCATGGCCACCACTGTGTTGGCAGCAGCACAGGTCACTGTGTACGGTCGTATCAATGCCACTGTGGACAACACCAAAACTGGTGCAACCACTGTGAACAGCATTGTAAACGATGCCAGCCGCATTGGATTCCGGGTCACTGAAGATCTTGGCAGTGGGTTGTCGGCTCGAGCTGTGATCGAAACTTCGGTCAATAGCAATGACCCCACTGCAGGCAGTGACACGCAACTAGGCAATCGTCACAGCACAGTGGGCTTGGCCAATCGCGCAGGCAGTGTGGACCTGGGTCGGCAGTTGCATGGTCTGTTCTCCACAGTGGCCGCCGGTGACGCATTTGGTGCTGCCTATGGCACTTTGACCAGTGACGTGCACAACATGCGTGGCAATCGCTTGGGCAATGCTGTGTTTGTGAGATTCACTGCTCTGCCTGGTGTCAGTGCAGGTGTTGATCGCACCCACACAGCCACTGGTGCCGAAGCCACTGTCTACAGTGCTCAAGCCACAGTGGCCGGCGTGGCAGTGGGCATGGCTCGTTTTGACCAAGGTGCTGAAAAAAGCACAGTGGCCTCAGCAGCCGTGACCCGGGGTGCTACCGGTGTGTTCTACAGCTACAGCGACAACAAGGGCACTGCAGCTCGCAAAGGCCACTTGGTCAGTGTGAGTCATCGCGTGGGTGTGGTCACAGCCAAGGCTGGTTATGGACGTACCAACACTGATGTGCAGGCCTACAATGTGGGTGCTGAATATGCATTGAGCAAGCGCACTGATCTCCTGGTCAGCTATCGCAATGTTGATGCAGCTGGTGCCAGCAATGATGTCAAACAAGTTGGTGTGGGCATCACACATCGCTTCTGATCTGGGACGCATTGATCCAAAACCCTGCCTTTTGGCAGGGTTTTTGTTGACATAAGTAAAGTTGTCATATATAATCTCGCTATGAACACAAATTTCGTCTTACTTGCACTAATACCGACCTACCGCGAGAAGGATTGGCCGCGGGGTCTTTGTAGGTAATACTTAGGTACTATAAAAACAAAGACCCTCCAACTAGGAGGGTTTTTCTTTTTGTGGTAGACACAAAATGCCCGGAGTGTTATACTAGCGGCTTAGTAGGAAACAAGGCATCGACCAGTTTTCTGAGTTCTTTTACAATTTGACTTCATGTAGTTGTCTGAGTCTTTGGCTCAGCAACTATATGCAAACACATTCGACGCCCACCCATCTTGGTTGATGGCCGGTAGTCGCGTCTCTAACCAAGCCGCCTGTAATGTGTTTACATATGGTTGAAACTCAGCTCGAGTGGTGAAATCGGTATACACAGCAGACTTAAAATCTGCCGCCCGTCAAAGGCGTGCCGGTTCGATTCCGGCCTCGAGCACCAAGTTTTTTGGAGCGTTCGTCTATCGGTTAGGACATTCGCCTTTCACGTGAATAAGAGGGGTTCGATTCCCCTACGCTCTACCATTTTTATAGGGAGAGTCGCTGCGAAGCGTATTCTTAAACGACCCGTAGAACTCCCGGGCGTCCCGTAGCAGTTTTTGGAGGTCTTGATGCTATGGTGTGTGCATCCCGGGACTGTAAATCCCGTCCCTCGCGGTAAACATTCGCGGTTCGAATCCGTGGACCTCCACCACTATTCGCGCAGTGTTAGATTCGCTCTATGGCCGATCGCAGGAACGATACATCCTTTACGTCAACCAATACAGCGTAAGAACAGGTATCACTGAATTATGTGCGTTTCGTCTAAAAATGGACAAGACAGAGGGCCACATCAGTCTATGCCGAAGGGCAACACTGGTCTCCAGTGCAATAGCGGTGGAATGACTTCAGAATGCGGGTTCGAGCCCCGTAACGCACACCGATGAATGCACACCGTCGCTTTACGGTGTGGCAGGACGGCTTCCCCAGTCATGACTGGATCCACGAAGTGGGCTTACGAGCGCCTCTCAAACTGCAACCAGAGTTCTCCGCAAGAGAACATAGCAAGTATTTGGTCCCAAGGTGTTCTCTAGCATAGGCCATGGCCGATAGTAAATAGCATCATGCAAAATCTCAATGCCTATAATCGCGAACAGTTTGAACAAAAATTCAAAACAACCGAAACCTATCGTATGCTCAATGACAAATATGACCAGGTTTGTTTTGACAAATTTATTGAGACTGTAACGCAGCAGCCTACCCCAAGGCAATCTCTTGCTGGAGGGTATCCAACTGCGGTCAGTGCTGTTCCGTGGTACTATCTGAATTTTCTTGACAGTACCAAACTCATAGTAGATTTAGGTTGTGGAATGAATTTTTTCAAATCATATTTTCCAAACCTAGTGGGCGTAGGAGCAGAACAAGGTCTAAGGTTTTATGGTGACATTCATGATTGTGTAGACAATGATTTTTATAATGGTCACAAATCGGTATATGATTCTGTGTTCAGTATTAACGCCCTGCACTTTGCTCCGTTGCAACAGCTCGGTGATATTGCAAAGAAATTTTCAGACATGGTCAAACCAAAAGGTCGAGGTTTTTTAGCAATGAATGCAATGCGTATGCTTGAACGCTCACCAGGATTCAAAAAAACTATAGGAGACACATCATTGGATCATTGGATACGAGAGCAATTTAACAATTTTCCTGCTGAAATTTTAGTTTTTGATTTGGATTTATCTGTCCGAGATGCATACATGGATGGCAACATTCGAATAGTTTTTGAAAAGTAAATTTAGGTCTCAAAGTGTTCATGGACGCACGTAGGCTTGTCACGCCTAAAGAAGGGGATCGTTACCCCTTGGGACCGCCATATTGAAGCACATCCCGTGCAGGGTTCGTAGGATAGGACTTCTAGTGTGCGTCAATATGGTAAAAGTTTTGCGGCATAGGATGTAACGGGGTGTGGTTTGCCTCAACCATGGATATGGTCATGGTTTTCTTGCGTGAGTTCGAATCTCACATGCTGCGCCAAGTTTTGCGTTGGTGTAATGGTAGCACAGGGAAGTCCGAGACACGACAGTGGAGTAGGCACCAAATGCCCTGATGAGGTTCGATTCCTCAGCGCATCTAAGTTTTGCAAGTGTCAGCAAGAGAAAGACACTTTACTATGGATTCTTCGAAGATCCTTGTAGAGTAAAGCAGTGGGGGGCGCAAAACCCTAGCAAAAATAGACACACTGTGTTGAGTATTCCAAGTGACGGATCACCCTCCTGGCCCGGGCTTTATGCAATCAGGTAAATGGTAGAGATAACAGTGACTCTACTACTTGCAAATCCAACGTTCCAGCGTCACTGGATAGTGTGGTCCCACACGATGAGAAGTGAGTTGACACTCACGGGCGGTACTGTTCTAGCCGAAACAGCGTTGGCAGCACGATAGCGGTCCCGGTCGGGGAGCGGGTGGAGGGTGTGTGAGATT
>SXGQ01062402.1_pt1 | contig 28746 bp, 58 predicted proteins | sample 3178371 | NCBI WGS metagenome assembly SXGQ01 (sample SAMN11356859, study PRJNA531348) | freshwater metagenome | isolation source: freshwater sample F1-20 | place: China: Fuxian Lake, Yuxi | collected 2017-12-25 | reverse complement strand
TAAACCAGGTTGCAACTGGTTACCTAAGCCATTCGGACACACCAACATTTTTGAGCCTTTGATAGGATTTGAACCTACAACCTCTTCATTACAAGTGAAGCGCACTACCAGTTGTGCTACAAAGGCATTTAGTAGTTGATGTGGGTTACGATCCCACTACCTCCGACGTATCAGATCGGCGCTCTACCAATTGAGCTAATCAACTATATTTGTAGTCCTACCGGGATTCGAACCCGGACAAAATGCTTAGAAGGCATTTATGCTATCCAGTTACATCATAGAACCATTTTATTTGCGGACCTGGTAGGTTACGATCCTACTTACTTCACTTTAACAGAGTGCTGCTTGCCACTAAGCTTCAAGTCCAATTGCTCTCCCGGTTGGATTCGAACCAACGACCCTCTGATTAACACTCGTTGTATAGATTTACTTACTATACCTAGTCAGATGCTCTAACCGACTGAGCTACAGGAGAATATATGTTAATAAAAAAACCCTCAGATTTTTTGTCTGAGGGTTTCAATGTTTTTGTTTAAAATGTATTTAACTACACAATATACTTAAACAGGTTGAAACCCTCACTTGGTCTAATAATACATAACGTATTATTCACAACCATCAGTGTGTTATTCAAATTCATATTTAAGTTAATTGTTCTCATTATTTCTATATATTAAAAGTTTTTTCTCTCTTTTTTAATTTTATAGTACAAATTTAATAAAAGTTTTTAATTCTATCAAATTTTATTTAATTTTTGTTTAGCGGAGAGCAAAGAACACGATTCCTATACGATTTAACGTACCCGACGCTTTCCAGGCGTGGCTGATAACCTTATCAGTTTACTCTCCAGTTGCGGATAACAGAGTATTCGAAACCCACACGATTTAACGTGCCACTCGCTTAGCAGGCGGTGTCAGGGACCTCCCTGATTTATTATCCAATTTTAGCGGAGAAACTGGGGCTCGAACCCAGACACCTCAAGGGCCTACGCATTTCAAGTGCGCCGAGCTTAGTCCACACTGCTCTTATTTCTCCGTATAATTTTGTAGTTCCAGAGGGATTCAAACCCCCACTTCACGGGTCGTAACCGTGTTTCCTATTCAGTTAGAAGATGGAACTATATAAAAACAAAAAACCCTCAGAATTTAATCCGAGGGTTTAATTAATATGATACAATTAAATATTATTTCCTAATTATTAAACACAACGGATCAATCACTCTACTCGAGCGACTTGAACTTGACGATATGTTAATAATTGTTTTCATATTTTTAATCTATTTATATATTACAAATATAGTTATTTGTTTTTAATTTTAATAATATTTTTTAAACTTTTTAATAAAATTAGTATATTTGTTTTATATATATTAATAGTTATGTATTGCATTTGTTGTAAAAAGGATAAAATAACCCCTTATGATCCAATAATGGATGGTCAGTTAGGTAAATATAAAACTGAGGAAGAATTACTTTGGAGAGATGAGGTCAAGAATGGTAGGCCACTAACCATTAATAATGAAATGGTTAATGATGGTATTATACAAACAATAGATGCTGGTTTTGGATCTATTCATGATACTGATGTATTTATTATAGCAATTTGTGATGAATGTATTACAGAGAACTTAGAGGATGGGACACTTCTTTTATTTAGGAGTGGTGATTATATGAATGGTGATAAACACATTGAAAAGTCTAAGAAGGTTTGGAGAAGAAGAAAAAATTTAGATGGATTAATTGGAGAATGATGGTTTAATATATAAATTATGCCTTATCCAAATCCAAATTTTACAATAGATGAATATAGAGAGATTATGTTGGATCTTCAGAAAATAGATAATTTTCAATATACGCAAGAAGAAAGAGACGAATTAGATAAAGATTGTATGGAGATTTATGGTGAAACATTTTTTAAAGAAATGATCTATAAGGGAAAATGGATTGAAAAGTCTGATGATTCCTATTTAGAGGATTGTTATGAAAACAAACTTTTAACAATACACAAAAAGTATAATGTTTCTATTTTTTCTGTAAATGGTGTTAAAAATGCCTCTGTTATATGTGATGATGATATAAGTATATCAGTTGATCCAGGTTTATTTTGGACGATTGAAGAGTGGAGAGATATTAAATTAAAACTATTGAATATAGAGGATTAGTCTTTTTTATCCTTATTATCTTTATTTGAGTCGATATCAACATCACCTTTTGTATTGATATTTATATCAATTTTATTATTATCATTTGAATCTCCTTTTTTAAATATTTTCAATCTTTCCCAGGTAGTTAGTCCTAATAAAGTTAGGATAACTGAAAAATCAATAATCAATACTTCTGGTAAAAGTGAAAAATCTGAATTTTTGTAACATGACATAATCCATTTCATATGTGCGATAATTACTAAAATTGTTACTATGAAAGCTGTTAATTTTCTAGCACTCCAACCTAGTTCATTTGTTGAAAACGAATTCAATATATTATCTATTATTAGTTTTAAAATAGCTTTCATAATGTATATATTATATAAATAATATCACTTTTATCTCTTTTATAATTTATTATTTTAATATATAAAAATAAAAAAATTATAAAATTATGGCATACGTTAATTCGCAAGGGCAAGTTAGAATTTTTGTTAGAGATGGTAATTTAATTGGATTAGGAGTTCCTTATGTTTATGTTCCACCAACAATTTTGGATGAAACAACATTTACACCAATGGTTTCATATTCTCTAAGAAAATTAAAAACTTCATATTCAGGCAAAGCACTTAGAGTAAGAAGATCCTATGATAATGCTGAAACTGATATAGGTTTCACAAGTAATGGGGTTTTGGATACAACAGCATTAAAAAACTTTGTTGATGCAGGTAAAACACTTGGAGATCAAGATATAGCAAATTGGGATTCAATATCTTATGCTACTCAAAGTATAGTTACAGATTCTTTAATATTTCATGTTGATGTTGCAAATCCCTTATCATATTCAGGATCAGGAACAACATTAAATTCATTATTTACGACTATTATTTACCATTTAGCATCCCATCATCAGTAACTGATACTGACGTTAAAAACCTAACAATTGCTAATAGATTAAATAATACAACTATAAACGCGATAACCGATTTAGTTACTGGATTAAAATCAAATAATTTATGGGATAAAATGGTTGCTATCTATCCAATTACAGGAACATTATCTCAATATGGAGCTGCTTATAACCTTAAAAATATATCATTAGATTCAAATGACTGGACACTTTCAAATGGAGCTGCTGGTTTAACTAACTCCGGGTTGAGTTATAATGGTGGATATGCCGGTGGTGGATCTTTAATTTATAAAGCTCTTTCTGATACATTTTCAGCAAATAACTTCCACATGTCTATGTATGTTAATGGTGGTACTTTTGTAAATTTCCACGGTGGGATAGGTAAAGGAATATATGCTGAAGGAAGTAATACAACTACACACCTCTCAATTTCAAGTACAACTAAACAATATAATAATATATCAGCTACTAATAGTAGCACCACTGGATATTTTGTAGCATCATCACTAACTGATAATCGATTATTTAGAAATGGTGTTTTATTAGGAACTGCTTCTTTATCAGCTACTATGTCAAACTGTTATAAAGGTATAAATCAAGCTAACTTTTTTCTAAAAGATATGGATACTATTAAAATTGATATAAAGCCAGTAATAGATGTCGAATGGTCTAAATGGTGGACTAATGAAAAAAATATAGATTTGGGTGTATCAAGACTAAATGATATGATAAAAACAATTGAAGTTAAATTTGGAATGAAACCTATTATCTATACATCACCTCTTTTTTGGAATAAATTTATAGGAAATAAAATAAATTTAAATGGAGTAAACTTATGGGTAGCTGATTGGAGAGGAGATACTATTCCAGAAGTACCTAATGGGTTTAAAAATTGGCATTTATGGCAGCAATCATCTAATAAGAAAGTTAGAGGAATTGATGGTGATGTCGATTGGAATGTTACTAATTCTATTGATAGCTTGATCTTAAACTAAACTTATATTTAATTCTTAAATATAAAACTAAAAAAAATATAAAAAATGAATCATTTTGGAAAATATGGATCTAATAAAGAAATACCAGGTATTAAAAATGCTAAATCGATTTATTGGAACTCCACACCCTCTCAACTAATAGAGGATACAATTAAAAAAAATCAAGGTGTATTAACTGATAAAGGATCACTCCTAATCGAAACTGGTGAGTTTACCGGTAGATCACCTAAAGATAGATTTATTGTATGTGATAATATCACCGAAAATACTGTTTGGTGGGGTGATGTGAATATTAAATTCACTGAAGAAAACTTTAATAAATTATTAGAGAAAATAAATACCTATCTAATTGATAAAGATATCTATTCAAGAGATGTTTTTGCATGTGCTGATAAAAGTCACCAATTAAAAGTTAGAGTAACAACTGAATTTACTTGGTCTAATTTATTTGCTAATAATATGTTTATTAGACCCAATACCGAAGATTTGCAAAAATTCACACCAGATTGGAATATTATTTGCGTTCCTGGTTTTTTAGCTGATCCAAATTTAGATGGTACAAGACAACACAATTTTGCAATCTTAAACTTTTCACAAAAAATTATTTTAATTGGTGGTACTGGATATACCGGTGAAATCAAAAAAAGTGTTTTCTCAATTCTTAATTATATCCTCCCACAAGAAAGAAATGTTCTTTCAATGCACTGTTCAGCTAACATCGGAAATGATGGTGATACTGCTATCTTCTTCGGTCTTTCGGGAACAGGTAAAACTACATTATCATCTGATCCAAATAGAAGATTAATTGGTGATGATGAACACGGTTGGTCTGAAAATGGTGTATTTAATTTTGAAGGTGGGTGTTATGCTAAAACTATTGATTTAGATAGTGAGAAAGAACCACAAATATTTAATGCAATTAAATGGGGATCTCTATTAGAGAATGTAACATTATTTGATGGTACATCAACACCAGATTATACAAACTCTTCAATTACTGAAAACACAAGAGTATCTTATCCAATCGAACATATTGATAACTTCCAATGGAATTCAATTGGTGGAAATCCAAAAAATATATTCTTTTTAACAGCAGATGCTTTTGGTGTCTTACCTCCAATCTCTAAATTAACTAAAGAACAAGCAATGTATCACTTTATGTCTGGATATACTGCTAAAGTTGCTGGAACAGAAATGGGTATTACTGAGCCAACTACAACATTCTCAGCTTGTTTTGGTAAAGCTTTCTTACCTTTACACCCAGCTAAATATGCAAAACTTTTAGGTGAGAAATTAGAAGGTGTTAATGTTTGGTTAGTTAATACTGGATGGACTGGTGGTTCTTATGGAGTTGGAACAAGAATGAAGTTACCACACACAAGATCAATGATTACAGCTGCTCTTAATGGAGAATTAGATAATGTAGAATATACTACACTGCCTATTTTTAATTTAAGTATACCAACTAATTGTCCTAATGTACCTAATGAAATTTTAAATCCAAGATCTACATGGAGTGATGTAAATGAATGGGATAGAGTAGCTAATAATTTAGGACAACAATTTATTAAAAACTTTCAACAATTTGAATCAGAAACTAGTATAGAAATTAAAGAAGCTGGTCCAAAATTAGAAGTAATAGTATAAAAAAAACCCACCTATAACGGTGGGTTTTTTATATATAGTTTATGAGAAAAATAGGAATAACATTTAATTCACCAGAAACAGCATTAGGGATGTTTTCTAATGGTATTAGACAAAATGCCCTTTACTTTACCAAACTACTCTTAAACATAGGATATGACGTGGAATTGATAATAAGCGATAGCTCTTTAAACTTTATAAATGGAATATATGGATTTGAAGAATATAAAACTTGTCGTGTTTTAGATATCTTTAATGTAGACTGGGATTTGGTTGTTCAGTTTGGTCAAGAATTACCAGACATCGCAATTACTGAATTGAGAAAAAAAGGAGTTAAACTAGTTCAATATAACTGTGGTAATGACTTTATATATGATGTTGAAAACCTATTACATGGAACATCTGAAGTTGGTCCTCAATTTACTAGATTTAGTGAAAAAGTTTTTGATCAAATATGGTCAATACCACAAATGACCAATACTAATCAATATTATTGGCAAACACTATATAAAACAGAAACAATTGAAGTTCCTTTTATTTGGTCACCAATAGCAATTGATTCATATGAAAAAGATTGTATAAAATCTGGAATAGGTGAATTGGAATGGGTTAAAAAGGATAAAGTTAATATAGCAATCTTTGAACCAAACGTAAATATATTTAAATGGGCTTTTCCAGCATTATTAGTATGTGAAAACTCTTATACATCCGGATCTAATATTGATCATGTTTGGATTACAAATGTCCTAAATAATAAAAAATTCAATTTAAAATTCTTTAACCAAGTTCTAAAACAATTATCACTTTTTAAAGATGGTAAAATATCAATAGAAAGTAGATACAATACTCTTTATTTTATGAAACAACATGCATCTATTGCTGTATCATTTCAATGGGAAAACCCACTTAATTATCTTTATTTAGATTTAGCATGGAAAGGATGGCCAATTTTACATAATGCACATCTCTGTACAGATATTGGATATTATTATAAAGATTTTAATTATAAAATGGGTGGTGATTTATTATCTAAAATAATTGAAAACCACGATGGTGAAGAATATAAATATAAAAATAAAAAGTTAATAAGTAGATATTTACCCGATAATTCAGAGTCAATGGAAACTTACAAAAAATTAATCGAAAATCTTTTTAAATGAAAAATGAAAAAGCGATAGTTGTATATCTAGATGATAATGATACTTGTGAAGAAGAATTTAATTGGTTGTATAAAACTTGGTTACTATATTCATTAGAAAATGAATATGATTTAGTTGTTTATTATAACCCGAATGCTATTAATAGAGTTAATAAATTCATCGGTATAGTTAAATATGAAATGCCACCGATTAGAATGTCGATGGCTTATAAATTTTTGAATTCTCACTACTTTTGTTTAGACGAATGGTCTGAACCATTAAAAGAGTATAAATATCTACTTAAAACTGATTGTGATGTTTTTTTAACTGAAAATATAAAAGGATATACACCACATAAGTTTTGTGTTGGACAGGGTGGATATTATCTACAAACAGAACATGAAAAATTTGATTATATAAGATCTCTTTCAAAAAGAATGAATTTAAAACACAATAATATGAGCCTAATCGGATCATCCTTCTATGGAAAAGCAGATGAAGTTATCGAAATTGTTAAGAATCAAGCAAACATAACAGAACTTATTATAGGTGAAATTATTAAAGAAGATGAATTTAAAAAGGTAGGATTTCAAGGTGGTATTTCATCAATGATAGCTGGTGAAATTGTTATTAATTTTGCCTTTTCAAATCAACACGTAAACCTTTATACATTAGATAGTAAATGTTGGAAATCAACAAAAATTGGAGGAGATATTATACACATACATGCTTGGCATAGTTACTCCGAGTGGTCAAAACATCAATATTTCAAAGGAGAGTATAAAGACTGGAAAGTTACATTTGAAGATGCCTTTAAAAACGCAGCCAATTATTGTCAATGGATTGCTAACTTATCCTACTCGGATTTATTTTACTATAAAGAAAAATATTCAAAAGGGGAATTAAAAATTGATTATGATTTGTAAATTTATTATATTTGTTAAAATATAATTTTTATGATACTATCAATAACCATATTCTATATAGGATTATCTCTATTAGATATCTATTTCGATTTTGATTGGAAAGAATTTACATCATTAGTTTTAACTATACCAATATTAGGTATGGTAATTTGCATATTATCTGGATCACTATTATTTCTAGTTTGGTTATTATTTTTTCTTATTGAATATAAATCTATTTTAAAATGAAAAAAATACTTTATATTCTAATTGGTATAGTAACCGTATTCGCTGGTTTATTAGGACTATTAATTTCTAAAATTCAAAGAAAATGATAACAATATTTATTGTAATTATACTACTCTCTATTTTTATATCAGGTTTGGTATGGGGAGACTCCGGGACTAAACTAGCTCCCTTATTTTTTATAGGATCATTAGCTGGTATATTATTATTTTCTTTTTTAATAATGAAATTACTTTATTGGATAGCATATAATCATGGATGAAGATTTATTAAAAATTTTGATAAAGGCAAGTGAAAAAACCAAATCAGAAATTACTGAGAGTGGTAGAGCATATGTGCGTCAACTTCAAAAGAGATTTATAATGGAACATTTAAGAGACAAGAGAATAAAGTCAATAAACAAAATATATGATAAAAAAGGGTGATATAGTTGTTTGTACTGATAATAAAACTTATGAGTCTTATTTAACCTTAAACAAACTATATGTGGTAACTAAGTTCGCAAGACTTCAAAGTGGATTTGAAACTTATGATGATTATGTTACTATTATAAATGATGATGGTAAAGAATATAGTTACATAAACAATAGATTTTTATTAATTAACGAATGGAGAGAGAAGAGGTTAAAAGAGATTGGAATTTAAAATATGCTTATTGTATATCAGTCGGGAGAAAAACCGATTTCTCTAAAACATGGAGGGGATTTCCACTTACACCTGGGTTGATATATGAATTGATAAGCATTCAAAAAATACCATTTCACTCAAGTAGACCATTTGAATATAGTGGTGATATTTTTGTTGTTAGAAATGATATTGGTGAAATTGGACATTACTCCGATGAAGTATTTAGATATCTTAATAAAGAAGAGATTAGAGATTTAAAATTAAATGAATTAGGAATATGAATATAGCACCAAGAAATGGAGAATACGAAGAAGTTATTTGTATAAAATCCAAAGAAATAATACATATTGATTGGGGTAATGTAGAAGTAATAAAGGGAAATACATACAAAAATTATATAAGTGGATTTGGATATCTTAAAGAGAATATCTGTAGCGAAGATCATTTACTAGTTGAAGTTGGTGGAATGTTATGGCCATTTCCGAAAAAAAACTTCTCAACAATAATCGAAGAACGAGATAAAAAGATTAATGTGATTTTAGATGGAAAATAAAAAATGGTATTGGGATAATCTTTATATTTTGTACAAAGACCAGAATATAAATATTAGTAATTATAATAATTTTATTATTGTTAAACGAAATAACCATATAAAATTAATACATAAAAAATTACAAACTGATAGTGGTAATTATTACATGATTAAAATTATTGAGCATTCATTTCGTGATAATGAATTTTATTATGATATGGAATTAGTTGGTAGTATAGAAACTCTAACAAATATAATTAAAGAGGTTCTTAGAGATATAAAATTAAAAGAATTAGGAATATGAGTGAAAAAATATACATAGTTAAATATTCATCTGGTAGTTATGACGACTACTATGAACAAAACATTTTTGCAACTAAATCACTAGAAGTAGCTTCTAATTATATACAAAAGTTTAATAAAAAATTAGACTATTGGAAAGGTGTAATGATGACCTATGCGGATGAAAAAGGTTATCTTAAAGAAGAGAATTGGAATATACCTGTAGCAAACCATTTTTGGACAATTAAAGATATGAATAGATCTTTTATGGAGGAAATTGAAATTAGATAATATTATGAAGGGAATTATTTGTATAAATTTTACAAAAGTAAATGATGAACAACTAAAAGAATTTAGTGCTGATCATAATTTTATATATGAAGTACTTAAAGATTTAAAACAAAAAACTTATGCTAAAATGTGGTTCTTACCAGATGGAACAGGAGTTGCTTTTACATTAGCTAAGAAAAATCTTTTTAAGATTGTTGATTATGAAAAGGTAAGAGTTTTTGAAGGTTTTGTAAAAGATTTAAATGATGTTAGAGTTTATGTCCCTAAACCTAAAGAAATTATTTTAGATGTTGATATTATCTTAGATAAGATACTTAAATATGGTGAGAAATCTTTAACAAAAGAAGAAAAAGATTTCTTAGATAATATGAATAATTAATTATTTTTTTTATCTTTACTTAAAATTTAAAGATATGAAAACTCTTCTACTCCTTCTAACTTTTATATTATTAACCTCTAATACAACCTATGAGTTTAGTAGTTATCGTGAAATTAAAAATGAATCCTTTAGAGAAGGAGAAACATTAAATTATATAATACACTATGGATTCATAGATGCTGGGGCAGCCAGACTAGAATTAACTAGAGAAACTGAAAAAATGTATGGTCGAGAAATTCTACACTGCGTTGGAACTGGATGGAGTTTAAAAAAGTTTGACTGGGTTTTTAAAGTCCGAGATAGATATGAGAGTTATATGGATGCTGAAGGTATATTCCCATTTAAATTTGTTAGACGTGTTGACGAAGGTGGTTATAAGATAAATCAAAACTATTATTTCTACCCATCAAAAAAGAAAATACATACAGGCAAAAAAGACTTAGTTGACTCTCCAACTATGTATGTTCAAGATATGGTCTCATCATTCTATTATGCTAGAATATTAGATTATAGTAATGCTAAAAAAGGTGATGTATTTGAAATACCTTCTTTTGTAGATGGTAAATATTTTCCAATTAAAATAAAATTCAAAGGAGAAGAAACTATATCCATAAGAAGTGGTAAGTATAAATGTTACTTATTTAATCCAGTTGTACAAACAGGTAGAATATTTAAAAATGAAAATGACTTGAGATTTTATGTAACTTGTGATAAAAATAAAATTCCTATCTTAATTGAAGCTAAATTAGCAGTTGGATCAGTTAAAATGGAATTAACTTCTTATGAAGGTGTTTTCTCAAAAGTTTCTAAACTTAAATAGAATTATTAGTAAAAAATAAATGGAAGTAAATAAAATATATAACCAGGATTGTATCTCTGGTATGAAAGGTATTGAGAGTAATACAGTCGATTTAATCGTTACTTCACCACCTTATAACCTAAACATTAACTACGCTGATTATAATGACTCTATGAAGCTAGAAATGTACTATAATTGGTGCAGAGAATGGATCACAGAAAGTTTCAGAGTCTTAAAAGATGGGGGTAGATTTTGTTTACAAATCGGTGCATTCCAATCACAACTGAATGAACCAAGTTATGCAACCTTTACAAATATATTTCAAGAAATAGGATTTACATTTAGAGAATTAATTATTTGGAATAAAAATCAAATACCTAAGAGAACAGCTTGGGGAAGTTGGATGAGCCCATCCAATCCAAGAATTCTACCACCATTTGAAATGATTATTAATTTTCACAAAGGATCTCCTAAAATATTGGAAAAAGGAACTACTGACTTAACAAAAGAAGAATTCATTAATTGGACAAATGGTTTATGGGTAATGGCTCCTGAAAGTGCTAAAAAAAGAAAACACCCAGCTCCTTATCCTGAAGAATTTGCTTATAGATGTATAAAAATGCATAGTTATATAGAAGGTCTAGTAGTTGATCCATTCAATGGTAGTGGAACAACAACCGCGGTTGCTAAAAGACTTGGTAGAAAGTATATCGGATTTGATATAACAGAAGAATATTGTAAATTGGCCGAAGAAAGATTAGATACTATTAAGGTATAATAGGTCTAACATTTGAATCAAACCAATTCTCATACATATTTCTATATTGATCTATAGTTTCTATTTTATCATAGATAGGAACTTGTGCCTGAAGAACTCTTTTATTATCTTTATCTACTTTAACAAAAGATCCTCTAAAAGATTTACCAGGATTAATTTTCACATCTAAGTAACTTTCAAATTCTTCTAATTTAGATAGTGATGTAATTAAATTACTATCTAAAAATAATTTTAAAATATCACCATATGTTAAATCTAAATATCTAGATTTTTCTGTTTCTTTCACAAATTCTAAAAATAATTTTATTTTCATTTTTAATACTTAACTTTTAGTATATATTAAAAATTAATAATAACTATTCTTTACCGGTAAATGCCCATATAATTAAATAAACAAAAAACCAACCGGTTAAAACAAATCCTATTCTCCATAAAATAGCATCTATACCAGACCAATCTCCCAATCCTTCACATACACCACCGATGTAACCACCTTTTCTTTTAAACTTTTTCATAAAATCGTAAATAATATTTATATTTGTATTATATTAAAATAAAATATACATGTTTAACCTTAAAAGATCTTTTTACATTCTAACTGGAGTATTAACACATTTACTAATACTACCATTGATTTATGCTATAGTAAGTAAGAATAACCCGCCAGGAATTGGTCCAATAATAGGAAATATTATTATATTCTTACTTATATTAGCCCTATATGAATTTATTCTACACTGTCTTTCATATTGGCATCGTGATAATGATTCTGTTATATTCTACTACTTTTTTAAAACAATAAAAAGAAATTCTAAAATTGTTAAACACGAACATCTAGGTGATTTCCTCTTAACAATATCAATGAATAGTAATAGTAATCCAGTTATCTTCTATAATCAAACTTGGTTTGGATGTGAAATAATTGGTGAGTGGGGTATTTATGAAGATTTAACTACCAATATAAATAAAAGATTAGATAATATCTATAAACAAAAACTCTATGATATAGATCAACAAAAAAGAGAAAATGCTAAAATTAGTGAAATAATGAAGTGGGATGGTCACTTGAATAAAGTAACTAGGAGAGATGAAAAACTTGATAAACTAGGAATAAAATGATTTGGATATTAGGTATTGCATTAGGATTATTAGTAATGAGCCAAATTCACTTATACTCTATTATTAAAAAAAGTGAAAAACAACCTAAAATTAAAAAAGGCAGTATTATACTAAAACCTCTTCCAGAAAAAGTTGATAGTGACTTAATAGAAGGTGCTGAAGAAATGTTAGCAGAAGTACTAGAAAGTGTTAAGTTGGAAGGGTGGGAAGTAGATATAAAAGACAATGGTGTTTATAGTGGTGAAGCTTACGATATTAGTATAAAATCACATAATAGTGATATAATTATAGACTCTGTTATAAGATATAGATCTTATCTTATTCATGATGATTTTGAAGTTAGATTAATTCGTTTTAAAATATCAACATATGATATCTCTGGTGCTAAATCATACTCTTTTACAGACTCTAAGTATAAAAATGATATAATAGTTTTCCTTTGGGACTTTATTTTAGAAAAACATTTAGATGAAAATAGAATAGAAGTTGAAAACTATAAATCCATAATTAATAAAATTAGAAAAAAATTAACTGGGTTAAGAAGAAGTGAACGATTAAATCAATTATTAGATGAGTAAAATTTGGAAAGTAGAAATCTATTATAATACACAATATGGACCAAGCTGGTTAACTATTGGTTCGTTTACAAATGAAAATGATGCAGAACTAATTAAATCTAAATGGGAGGATTTTCATATCAATTCAAAAGTGATGTTGGAAGAACCAGAGAATTGGATTGCAGAAAATGACGATTGGTATGATGATAATTATAAATACGGATTTAATTGGGAAGATTCAAAAGAGTATTTTATACTTACAGAAAAGTATAAAACACTTATAGAATTCCAAGAAATAATAATAACAGAAACTAAATTAAATGAAGATATCTTTATTAATACTATTAGTAATCCATATAGTGGATTTGTTGAACCATTTCAATTATTAGCCAGAGAGTTTGATAGAGATTGGAAAATTAAAAACCTATTGAAATAACCGAAGGTTTAAAAATTTTTTTTTATTATTTTTATTTACTCTTATTTATATTAACCGAAGGTTTAAAAAATTTTTTTTCATTTTTCTTCTTATTTACTTTTTATTTTTTCTGACTTATTATAACCGAAGGTCTTAAAAAATTTTTTTTTGTTTTCAATTATTCATATCTATTCGACCGAAGGTCTTAAAAAATTTTTTTTTCATATTATTTCATTTTTTTAATGGATTTTTTTGTTTATAGGTGGATTTTTTATATTTTTGTTAAAAAAAGACAATGAATGTAGGTGATAAACTAATCTGTATTAACCAAATTAATAATGGATGGGGTTGGCCCTTATTTGATAAGGGAAAAGAATATGAAGTATTAGATATAGATTATGATGAATGTGGTGAAATAATATCTGCTACCTTAAACCATACTCTATATGGTAATGAATATGTGGAACGTAAATTCGACTTTATCAAAAATAACTTTAGAACTAAAGAAGAATTGAGAGAAGATAAACTAAATGAATTAGGGGTATGATGTTAGCACCAAAAGGAGACGAATATTACAAGAAAGTAATTTGTGTTAAGAGAATAAGACAAAAGGATGAAGTATGGGGAATTCTCGAAGTAAATGTTGGTGATATTAGATGGGCTCTTAAAGATCATACATGGGATGGATGTCACTTAATAAAGTATGATAGTGGTTTGTGGCCAGTTGATTATTCCGACTTTAAGACATTAGATGAATTAAGAGACGATAAATTAAATGAATTGGGAATATGAAAGTAGTTTGTAAGAATAACCAAAAGGGTCAGATAGATAGTGAGAATAACTTTGAAAATTCAATAATAGACTACTCAGAACACTTAATTCTAGATAAAGTATATGAAGTCTTAGATACCGATGTTATGGACTTTAATAACCCAAAAGAAATCTACTATAAGATAAAAAATGAATACGACAGAATTTTTTGGTATTCATCTAACCGATTTATAAGAATAGAAGAATCTAGAAATAATAAACTAAATGAAATAGGAATATGAATATAACAGAAATAGAAAATTTAATTTCAACAAAATCATCAGAGTATTTAGAAGCATCTAAAAGAGCTAATAAACTAATGATTGAATTAAATAGTTTAAAAGGCCAATTAGAAGAAACTAAAAAGAGAGAGTTTGTAGAATACCTACAATTAGATGAAGAAATAGAAACAAGCACTCGTTTCTTTAACCATAGTGGAACTCTTTTAAAAGGTAGTGAAAATTTTAAAATAACAAATCAACATTGTTTGTTTAATGGAGATACTTTTAAAGTAATTAAAAAGAATAAGAAGTCTATTGTAATAGAAGTAACTAGGTTTAAAAGAAACTCCGGTAATATAGATATAAATAACCCAGGTGTAAAATTTAGAATTGATTTAGATGTATTCTATGGATATTACCTTAGTGATGAAGTGAGAAAGAACTCTTTTAATACTTATATAAAGAGAAAGATTGCACTACAACAAATATTAGATTAGGAGATATAATCCCTATGAAGGAATATAGTAAAGAGGTTTACCCTAATATCGAATCACTATCAAATGCTTTTAGTACTAAACCTTACGGTTTTAAAGAGAAAATTAAGTGGAATAGTGGCGAATACTTAGTATTTGTAAGAGAAGATAAGAGAGGGGATTTCGGAACAGAAATAGTATTTAGAAAACTTATAACAGAATAAATTATGATTACATTTTTAACAATCTTATGTTCATTAGGTATACTAATGTTGATATCAATATTAACTGGCGAATTCTTCGCAGATAGAAATAAAGAATCAAAGTTCTCTATATGGTGGAGAAAACATATTGTAGGGTGTTATGAAGATAGCGACTTTTAGATGCGGACTTTAGTAGAAATAGAATTAGATTATATAAGAGATATTATTGAATACTTTTGTAGATACTATACTACAATGTATATTAATAAGCCACCGAGTCTCGAAATTACAAACCTAATCTCAAAACAGATAAATGATAGGTTATTAATAACAAATCTAATTGTAGATTACAAAGTCGATGTTAATATCTATCCGAAAGATGAAATGAGAGAATCAATAATTGATAATATCTTAGAAGATAAGAGTATATTAGAAGATAATATAGTAGTTTACTACCAACGTATGAGAGCTGATAAAATTAATGAAATAAAATATAAAATATAATGGGTTGCGATTGTCATGTATATATGGAAAGATGGACTAATTCAAACAAATATGATGGTCCTAGAGATCTATCAGAAGATAGAGATAATAAGTTAAATGAATTATTAGAAGATAAACCTACTCTATATAGATGGGTTTCTGCAGATAAATGGTCGTATGACGAGGATAGATGGCGAACTAATTGGGAAGATCTATACTATGATAGTAGAAACTATCAATTATTCTCTATATTAGCTGGTGTAAGAGGTGATTATTCTCCAATTGTAGAACCCAGAGGTATTCCAGAAGATGCTTCATCTGGGTACAAATATATGTGTGATCAATGGGAAGGTGATGCTCATAGTCATTCATACTATACTCTTACTGAGTTACTAAATGTAAATTGGGAAGAATATGATGATTGCCATTTGGATGGTTTCTTAAAATCAATTGAGAGAATGAAAGAAATTGATCCCAATCCTGATAATGTTAGAATGTGTTTCTTTTTTGATAACTAATTATGATAGAAGTTGGTGATATAGTTTATTGGGAGTCATTCCCTAATACTAAATATACTATAGAAAGAGTAAGAGAAGATGGTTGGATTTGGAGTAGTGATTTCCAAAATCCCTATTGTAATGATGGTACTTTAAATTACTATAACCCAAAATGGAATGGTGATAGATTGGTTAACCCCTATGAAAAGATTAGAATGAGAGAATTGAAATTAAAAGAATTAGGTATATGATAAATTGGATAAAGGGACTATTTAAAAAGGGTAGTGAAGTAGTTAATGAAGTTAAAGTTAAAGTAAAAGAGAGAGTTCTAACCGATAGAGAAAAACAACTTCTCTATTTATTAGAGAGAGATGGTAAACATACAGATTGGAAGGGTAAAAAGGTCTATATTTTAGATGGTACGTATAATGAGGTTATTGGTTATTATTCTTATTATGATATTGAAACTACAAAAAAGGCATATGTACTTAAAGATTTAGATACAGGTTGGATTAAAGAATTTACTTTTGGTTGGTTGGGAGCTTTATTTTTTGAGAGAAAACCACACAGTTGGGTTTCTTTACTACCAACAGATCATCTTTTCAGTTATTATGAGGACTCACTGGGCAATGGTTCTCGTTTAAAACTTACTGATGATGAATTATTGAATAAGTATTTTGAAAAATTGCCAATAGATGTAAAAAGAGAATTAAAATTAAAAGAATTAGGAATATGACAGTTGTTTTCCCTTGGTATCTATTCAATAAAAAAAATAAAGATGTAGTAACTGATAAAGAAATGATACCTAAAATACATCAAATGGCAAAAGATAAAATAAAAGAAGAAAATCTTAAAGGTGAAGAATTGAAAAGATTTGTTGATAAGATAAACGAATTGTTTAGGAATAAAATTGGTGAAGATTGGATTAATATAAATTACGAATAATATGGAAACAATTAAATTTTATAGTTTTACTGACGATAGAGATGAAGGTAGACTAATTTTCGAACAAATAGAATCTAGACTCATAGATGAATATACACTCTTTGAAACAGAGTTTAACTATGATGAAGATGAAGAAGAATTCTCTTTGACTGTAAAGATGGAGTTTTCTGATCAAATTGTATGTGAGGAAATCTGTCATGAGTATGAAGTCTATTGTGAGATTTCGGATGGTAGTGGTAAAACAAATAATTACTACTATGATGAAGATGATGAATGGATCATCAAATAAAAACTTTTTAAAGTTAAAAATATAAAACAGGTATAAATTAAAAAGCTATGGGAAAGAAATTAGTATGGTTTGAAACTTATGAAACAGTTTGTAAGTATTCAGTTGAATTAACAGATGAAGAAGCTCTTCTTTTTGAAGAAGATGAAGATAAATTCTTTGAAGAAGTTGACTATCAAAGTGATGCATCTTTAGAATGGGAAGAAGTTAAAGATCCTAATCTGGATGATTTTGAAATCGAAGAAGATTAAAAAATAAAACCACTCTAATTAGAGTGGTTTTTTATTTTTAAACTTGTCTTCCAAGTGTTGTTTGATATGTTTGAACTGCATTATAGAACGCCAAAGCCTCTGTTGAGTTAAGTGTGTTTGATGCAAATGCGAATGAGTATATACCAGCGAAGTTATCACCATATGAAGTACCAGCTCTGTTTACTGCTGCCATATATACTTTGTGATCTGGTGAAATAGCTGAATAACCATCAGCAAAAGCAACTCTAACTCCATTTTTAAAGATAGAACGGTGAGTTGTTGTATTAATATCAACACCAAACCAATTGAATCCTTGTAAAGATGTTGTATAAGTTAATGCTGTAGTAGGATACATTAAGTTTTTTAATGATGTACCATCATATAAACCAGCAAAATCAGCATTTAACATATTTGTAACACCAAACATTGCACCAGGTGTTGATAATGTTGTAGTTGGAGTGTACATACCTATAATACCATCGATATTAGTGAATACTTGTGATCGTGTTAATTTCATATCAGCATACCCAGTAGTACCATTAAAATTGACTCCTAAGTTTGTGTGTGTTACACCACCATAAAATGTTAAATAGAAAGCAGCATCTACAGATCTTGGATCTTTAAGATTAAATTGATGTTGTGCCGCTGTACCACCAACAAATGGGTAGATTGCCTTCATTTTAGTCCAGATACCAGCTGATTTAAGTGATGTAACTAAAGTATCAATTGCTCTAATTTGTGTACCATCAGTAATAGAAGCAGCATTAATAAATGCTTGAGCATCAGTATCGGTTGAATAGATTGAGTAATATGAATTTATATTATTAGATATCGAAACTCTATCAGATGTTTTATTTGTTTGATATACAATAAATTCTTGATGTGTTCCAGCAAACGGAGCTGAATAAGCTCCATTAAAATCACCAAATGTTATTCTACTAGCTGTTGTAAAATTAGTATACTGAGCAGAACTAGATGATAAAGTAGCTAATCTATTATTCAAATAAAAACTTGTATTTGTTCTAATTGTTGTACCAACAGTGTTATTTGATATAATACTAACTAAATTCTGATTTAGATTTGTAGAAATATCTGTATCAAAGGCAGTTACAGAGGTATAAAATCCAAATTTTTGACCGGATGTTTGCCAAGTATTAACATCAAGTGCATAAAAATGATATGAAATGTCATTTTTACCAATATCCCATGCAACACCTCTATTTGTTAAACTTTTTATAGAAAATACATTGAAAACTGATGTACTATCAATACCAATAACTCTATTATCAGATTTCATTGTTTGTCCTGATGTAAAGTCAATAGCTGGCTTTCCATTTTTATAAAATAATGATCCAGATGAAGCTATACTTGGTTGATTAGAAGCAGTTGTTTGTGTTACATTTCGCCCATTACCACTCTGATCATACCAAGTTGTTACAAAACCATTTCCAGATCCAACAAATGCTAAAAGAGACAAAGTATTTAATGTACCATCTGCATTAAACCCGATATTCTGTTCGGTATTATCTGATGATCTCCTAACTCTAATTGCATAACCAGTATAACTAGTATTTAATTTTCTAAGTGAATAAGCTGCAGCTGCTCCACTATAAGTATCCAATAGAAGTGATTGAGTTTGGCTTTGAGAAACCGATCCTCTAATACCAACTCTAACTTGTCCTAATAAATTTGTCCATGTCATAATTTTTAAAAATATTTTCTTTATATATTAAACTTTCTAAATCAAAAAATATAAATTAACTATAAACTTCAATAATTATTTATGAAAAATATTATTTGTATAAAGGCAAAATCACACACCAACTTTGAACTCTATCTTATTGGTGAAAAATATGATATACCCTATAACTTCCTAATTAAATACAAAGAAGATATATCAATATCTAAATTTTGGACCGAAGTTGGTTCAGGTAAAATAATGGCAATTGAAGAATTAAACGGGAGTAAAAAAACCTTTGTCCCAATTTTATCTCTATCAGCTTATGAGAAAAATGAAATTAAAAATATAACACCAATAATTGCTGGTAAAATAATTTCTAAATGGAAAGGAGATATCGGATCCAAAGAAAAAGAATTTAAAGAAATGTTAGAAGAGACTGAAAGAATTAAGAAAGAAATGCTTAATAGAAATTATGATCCTAATAACATTATATGTATTAACACCAGATCAACTAATGAACAACTATTTGCAATCTGTATTAATAATGATTTAGATTTTGTAGAAGTAGCAGACTTTATAGAGTCAAACTATCATATAGATATTGCTAAAGTATGGTTTGAAAAAGAAACCTCATTACTAGTTGCTTATGAAACCGTAGATAACTATTTTGATTTTAATGAAGACGCCTTAATACCAAGAAATGTAATTAGTAAAATAAGTAGAAAACCAGTTAAAACACCTAAAATTAAAGCTAATGATGAAATCGCAGATGAATACCACCGAGTTAAATCATTAGGATTTGATTTAGATATACCTAAATTTGAAAAGTATACCAGTAATGTAAGTGAAGATGTAGATGTCGAAAAGTTTTCAATTGATGATCTACAAAACTTATTAGATATCGCAGTAGCCGATGAAGATTATGAGTCAGCTGCCGAATTAAGAGATGCTATAAATGAATATAAAAAAAATAAAAAGTCATGATACAAATTAGAAAATGTGAAAAAGTAACAGTTTATAACACAACAGAAGTTGCTAACTTAAACCCTGAAGATTTTAGAACACTATCAGTTCCTTTTGAAGGAGAAACAGATGAAGATTTCTTATCTTATTTAGAAAATAATAGATATGAATTAGAAGAGATCTATGAAGAGATTGATGAAGAGATTTTATCTGAATTAAATAAAATCTGGGAACCAGAGTGGACTGAATATAGTAATTCTGCTTGGAATGGTGAAGAGTCTTGGTTAGAATCAGGTGAAGTAAATGAAGAATATACAAAAACTGGTGGTTTCCAAGTAAAAAATTCTACTTTAGTTTATTAATATGGAAGGAAAAAAAATAAAACATATTGGAGAAGGAAAGTTCAAAGTCCATATGGAAGATGGTGAAATAAAAGACGCTGGTGAAAATCTATGTGGTATGATTAGATACACCTATTTTGAAGATTATACTTTACCCGAAATTGGATGGGAAATTACTTGGAGTCAACTAATGACAGACTATATGCCTAAAATGCAAAACGATGTTCTTATTGGAAAAATAAAACCTAATGGAATTAATTATTAAGAGTGATATTTTATCACTCTTTTTTTGTATATTTGTATTATGAATTTACTTGAAATATATAAAAGCCGAGAAAAAACAATTCATATACCTTCTTATGATTATAAAGAATATGATTATATCTATGGTGATATTAATGTTAGACCTGGACAATTTTTTCTATACGAGATAATTGATGATAGTAATAATCTCTATTATCCGAAAATTGGAATACACTTAAACAATTTACCTTGTGATCAAACATTTGAAGTTGAGTGGGTTGAATACCGACGAAATTGGGAATGGCGTGTTGAAATAGATGTTGAAAATACAGATAAAGATGGTGTTACTAAGAAGTTTAGTAACTTAGTTGGTGAATATCCAACAAAGATAAGGAGATTAATACTCTGGGATGATTCTATGAAAGTCTATGGTGCTTGGTGGGGTTTACCCGATTGGAAAGAATTAAAAAGAGCTTATGAAAAAACCATGTGGTTTAAAACCACAAAAGAAGAAATGAGAGAAAGAAAATTAAAATCAGTATTAAATGGAAAGAGATTTGAAGATTAAATTTTGGATGACATGGATTAAAAACTTTATCATAGTAAATCCTGTTAGATCTATTTTTTTTGTAATGGCTGTGTCAATTACCACAACCGGACTACTACAGAAAGAAGTAATCCTTTTTAAGGAGATTATTGGATTTTTTCAAGACGAAAAGAAATGTTATTACCAATTAGATGGGAGTAGAAGTTATATTGAATATAGTTCACCACAAAAGGTTTATCAATATGATGGTGATAATTACTTAAAGGTTATGGGATATAGTGAACAAAAAATGTTTTTTCTCACAGCTGGTACTGTCCTTTTTATAATTTTTATAATTTCTTTATTTCCAGAAGATTTGGAATTAAAACAAGTATTGAAAAAGACTATGAAGAGTAATTATAAAGAAGTCTTTGTAGAAGATCCTAATAATACAGATTTATATTATTCAATATCATATAATAAAGTATTTTTTAAAAGTCATTTTAGTAAAAACTTTTATTCAAACTGGGAGGCATCTGCGATATCTAATGTTAGTGATTTTTTCAATTGTGAGGATTACTTTACTAAATCAGAATTAAGAGATAGAAAACTAAGTAAACTCGGAATAAAATGACACATGAAGAAATTGATTATCTATTAGAAAGATCAAAGAAGTATCTGGGGTTTGGTAAAATCCTAAAAGTTTCCGTTAAACAATGGCCTGGTAAACCATTTGATACAATTGACTATTATGTTGATTTTTATATGTATGATACAAACTTATATGCTTCTGAAAAGTTAAGTGAATTGAGTTTTGAAAAATTCTTTGATACAATTGAACGTGGTATATTTAAGAGTTCTATTAATGAAGAATATTTAAGATGGAAGAAAACTGAGTTAAGAAACTCGAAACTAAATAAGATATTAGATTAATATGGAGTTTTTTAAAGGATATAATAATCTAAGATGTAATCACGAGGAATTTAAAATCTTAAAAGAATACTTATGGAAAGATGGTTGGCGGTGGTATTCTGATCCAGATGATTATAACCCAGATGATTTGGCGCTAATATCAGTTAGAGATAAAGATAATAAACTAATTATACCATATTTTTTAGATGAAATAGAGTATATAGTTTGGGCTAAAGATGTTAAAGATATAATTAGAGAAATTAAACTAAAAGAATTAGGAATATGAATATAGTTGAAGTTAAATCAATTCTAAGTGACTTAGAGAACATAAATGATAATTGGGATGGTTATGGTGGTTCTAAGCCATTAGAAGAGATTATAGAGAGAACAAATAACTTTGTAACTACAAAGTTAACCACAATCGAATTGGATAAGTTAACAGATATTTATCCAAATCCAAATGGTACAATCTCATTAGAGTTTGAAAAAAATAAATCGAGAAGAATATCTTTAGAAATTGGAATTAATTCCGTATGTTGGTACTTTAGAGTAGAAGAAAATAATGTCGAATTCAATGACGATATGGACATTAACGACAATAAACTAATTAATGATATAAAATTATTATAATGGATAGAGAATTAAACAAAATAGTCAATTTACTAAGATTTACAATTCTATTTAAGGATAATTTATATAATCATAGTCCTGATTATATCATAGAAAAGTATGATCATTTTATTGGATTCGAACCAACTGTAGTATATAGGATTTATACACCAGATCATATGTCGACTTTTTTCTTAAAATATTATAAGAGGTGGAAAGTTGATGATTCTAAAAAAATAGATACCATATTGAAATATCTATTAAGTTCACAGTTATCGTTTGGCTCACCACGGATTAACTTATGGGAAACCATGTTAAAAAATTTCGAAGAATATATTGGTGAATTAGAATCAATTTCATCTGAACCTAAAAGAGGTTTACATACAAACTTAGAAGGTATTGTGAAGATGATTATTAACAATAATTTAAAATATTTAACTCCTATATTGAGAGACCTAAAATTAAAAAGTATTGGAATATGAGTTGGTCAAATATATTAGATTTAGCAACATTAGAAGGAGATTTTTATGTTCTTAGAATAAAGAAGAGTAATTATGGTACTCTAATAAAGATATCAGATTTGACTATCTTACCAGATGAATATAAAATACCACTTAGAACAAACTCAAGCTTATTAAGATTCCAATCAAAAATAAGTCCAGGTCAATTGATACAAAAATGGGATGTAGCAACTGGTGATGATTATATTAAGATGATTAATATAGTTGGGGATTCGGAATATAAACAAATCCTAATAGAAGAACTAAAAGAACTTAGAGAACGGAGATTAAAAGATATTGGAATATGATTAAATTAAGATTAAATTGGTTATTAAACTTATTTTGGTTTAATGTAACTAAGATTACACTATCAATTGTTATATTTTTTTCAATTTATATAAGTAATAATTATAAATTTGAAAAAAGATATGAAAGTCTTAAATACCTAAAAGAAGTTGAGGTTAATGGAGATTGGCTTTATATTTCTAAGAAGATTGAAAATAGCGAAGAGAAATATGTTATAACATCATTTGATAAAAAACAAAAAGTGAAGGGTGATATAATTTATTATGAAGCTACTAATGGATGGGAGATCTTAACATTTGTTATTTTAATAATTTCAATAATTTCAATTATTGTTATATTTATAATGAATTGGATTAATGATCATGGCCCATTTGGATTAGATAGGGTATTCCAAAAAACAATTGAGGATAATATTACCTGTGAACTTGAAAATGATATCTACTACTATTTTATTTTAGAGAGACTAATTGTTAAGAGTAATAATAGTATGAGGTTGGGTGATGTTGTTTATCAATTGGGATATAAAGATATAGATAATATTAGTAAAATAAAAACCTTACCCATTTATAAAACTAAAACAACCACTAGAAGCGAAAAATTGGAAAAGATATTATCATAAAACAATTAGTGATTTTATTTATATAAAAAATAAAAAGAAAGATATGAATAAATTTAAAATGATTTATATAATTCCAATTATGTTGGTATTATTAGGAGTAGTATTCTTAACTTCATCAAAAAGTGAAAAAATGGACAACTTAAAACCACTAAATGAAGAAGAATTAAAACCATGGTCAAATAGTGGTGATACAATATTCAAAAATAAAGAGGCAGTTGCCATATTTGAACACTATGAATATGAGTATAATCCAAATCACAGTAAGAAAGTTATATTGGCTGAATTATGTTTTATTCAAATTGATGATAACCCAGATAATACAATTGGATTAATTAGATACATCTATACTTTACATGGTACAAGTAAAATACAAGTTGAATTCAAAGATCAATACGATAAAATAAATTATTGGAAATCTAACCTAAAATAAAAAAAGAAATAAAAGTTTAATATATACTCTATGAAGTATATAAATTTCTTTCAACAACAATTTATTTTAGAAGAGTGGTCAAAAAATGAACCTATCAAAGAAATAATAGATAAGGAAAGTGGATTAGCCGTTTTCCTTATCGGTGCGCCTGGTATTGGTAAATCATACTTTGTTAAAAATCATATAAATACAAAGAATCCTAATATAAAAGATTTTTCAACTGATGATGTTTCACTTCTTTATACTGGAGATCCAAATGTTTATTACAGAGGTAAAGAAAAAACAAAAGGAGGTAGAACAAAAAACGCATCAGAGCTAAACCTAAGTAAATTAGAGAAATTCATGGAAACCGGTCAAAACTTTATCTATGATACAACGGGTGCTGGTAAAGAATTTACAGATAAAGGATTTGAACACGTTAAAGAAATCTTTGATAAGGCAAGAGAATTTAATTATGAGATTATTTTCATACACCTTCTTTCTACACTACAAACATCTTTAGATCAAGATAAATTGAGAGATAGACATGTTGATCCACAATATATTAAATGGGCTTATGCTAAACAACAAGGTGGTGAAGTTGATGGAATTAAAGTAGAAGGTAATATTAAAAGATTTAAAGAATTAAATCCAGATGCTTATTATATTGTAACTTCAATTGATAAGAAATATAAGTTTTATAAATTTATAGGTGGGAAATTAGCTGTTAGAAAAGGAGATACTTATATTGTAAAAGAAAGTCTATCACAATCGAAAAGATTAGTATTTTTTGATTTCGATGATACCCTATTCCACACACCACTTAAAAGTGATTGGATGATAAAATTTGGTGAACCTTTTGAAATAGGTGTTGATTGGTGGAAATCACCAAAATCATTAGACCAATCAATATTTGATATTAAATCAAATGACTGGACTATAGATAAATATAACCAATGTAAAGAAAATGGAGACTATGTTATAATGATGACTGGTCGTGTAGTAACTTTAGAAAATGAAGTTAAAAAAGTTCTGGACAGCCAAAACTTAGAGTTTGATGAATATATCTTTAAACCTATTGATGCAGTAACTTTAGATTATAAAATTAAAACATTAGAAGATAAAATCAAAGAATTAAATCCAACAGAGGTTGTTTTCTATGACGATAGAAGAGATCACCTTCCAGAATTCGTAAAATGGTCTAAAGGACAAAATACTAATATTAAAATAGTTGATGTTGTTACTAAAAGAGAATATCCCAATAAGGAAAGAATTTTATCATATAATGAATTTCTAACTTGGAAATCTTAACTAATATCCATATCTTTATTAAAAATTAAAGATCATGAACGAAGAAATTAGCATCTATCAATTAATAGTTAAGGCAGTTGCCTTAGACGCAGTTATTTATTCAATGGAATACCCTAATTAATATGTATTACAAATTAGTAGATAAGAAACCGGTAAAGTGTTTACCAGGTGAAGTACCTGATTTTCTAAATAGAAAAATGTTTAGTGATTCCTTTACTATTTATGGTGAAGATGTATCTGTTTCTACTGTATTCTTATACATGGATCATTCTTTTAATGGTGGTCCACCACTCCTATTTGAAACTATGATATTTGGTGGATTACATGATAATCATCAATTGAGATATTCTACATGTGAGGATGCAGAAAGGGGACATGAAGAGTGTTGTCAAATGGTATTAGCAGTAATCTCTGATGGTAGAGAAGAAAAGATTAACAAAATTCTAAAATAATGTTACATTATTTTATAATATTACTTTCTTTAATATCATTTAATCTTTTTTCACAAGATTACAGTGACTCTCTTTTAATTGTAAAAAATAATAAGATATGGAGATTTTCAACAAAAACTGTTGAAATAAATTTATTAAATGAACTAAATTCAAAAAGAAATAGTAATTTAAAAAATGATACTATTAAATGGATTTTTACAAACTGAATTACATAAATTAGTACTAATTGATACTAAAATAAAAAAAATATCAGTTGCTGTTAGTAGCAATTTGTTAAAACAGAACGGAGATTATTACTATAATATTTACACAACAATACATATAGAACAATGAATATAAAATTATTTATCAAAATTGGTATTTTACATAACTTAACATTTTTAAGTTTACCATTTTTTATTTTTCAAAAAACAGATGTAGCAGAAATTATCGTTTATTATATACTTTTTATACTTTATATGGTAATTTCTTTGGTTATAACTGCTGTTGGTAGTAAGAGAATACCTGTTAACCTCTGGTTTTTTCGACCTGAAAAAAAGATTTATACTGAATGGGGTGAATATTGGATTGAGATTTGGGATAAAAGAATTATGTATCAAGAAAAAAAATTTGTTTATATTTACAAGTTAGGTTTCTTCTCATTTAATAAAGTTGGTGAATTAGATTATAGGGATAATTTAGAATCAATGAAATTAGGAATTAAAAATGTCTTATCTGATATAAACTATAAAGAAAAAACAGTATTTGATGATTGGGATGGTTATCTTGATAAACAATCAGAAAGAGAAGATAAGCTAAATAAATTAGGAGTTAAATAAAACATTTAATATTCCACTTACTATAAATTTTAAATTAACTTAAATTTTAATAAATATGGCAAATTATTGTAGTTGTAACATTGTTGTCTCAGGAGAAGAGACAGACATTAAAAGATTGTTTGATAAGTTAAACAGTGAAGAATTAAAAGGTAAAAATCTTCACTTAGATAATTATCAATTATTATTTGATTCCGTGGATGAAAATTATGACTGGGGTTCTAAATGGCAAATAATTGACTCTATGGAATTTGACAGAGAAAGTCTGTATTTATATGGCGACTCTGCTTGGAAACCGGCTGATGGATTATGGGAAAAAATTTCTAAAGATTATAACGCAACAGTTAGTTGTGAATATTCTGAACCAGGTTGTGACTTTGCTGGAAAAACTATTTGGGAAAACGGTGAAGAAACATTTAGAGAAGAAGATTCTTATTTAAATTATATCTATCAAAGTGACACAGACTTATTCTGGGATGAAATCGGATACATTTGTGAGGAAGAAACAATAGATTATGTTATCGGAAGAATTGAAGATATTTATAATAACTTTAGCCAATCAGAGATTGATAAACTAAATGAAATTCACTCACAAAATTATTGTGGAGACGAAGATGAAGATTAATAAAAAAAGCCATTCATTGAGTGGCTTTTTTTATATATTTTTTTTAATAAAAATTTTTACTATATCTATAGTAACTGCGTTAACAACACTTAAAGATTTCTTAAAAAGAATATTACATAAACACGAATGGGATTTCTATTCAGAAAGTTTAGAAATAAGAGGTAGAGAAATAAAAATTAAAAATAGGTTTTGTCCAAAATGTGGTAAAAAACAAATTCGTATTTCTAACAAATGGTTCGACACAGAAATGACAAAAGAAGAAATGAGAGATTTTAAATTAAATCAATTATTATGAAACTAGGTTCGTACAACTTAAAAAAATTGGTATATAAATTAAATATATAGAATACAAAATATAAAATCAAATTATGAAAAACCTAAAAAGATATATTAACTTTTTTAAGGAAAACTTACAAAACTCAAATAAAAAAATATACGTTTTAGTAGGACCACCATCAGTTGGTAAATCAACTTGGATAAAACAAACATTTGTTGATATCGAAC
>SXGQ01423990.1_pt1 | contig 28751 bp, 28 predicted proteins | sample 3178371 | NCBI WGS metagenome assembly SXGQ01 (sample SAMN11356859, study PRJNA531348) | freshwater metagenome | isolation source: freshwater sample F1-20 | place: China: Fuxian Lake, Yuxi | collected 2017-12-25 | reverse complement strand
CCCGGAAGGCATCACTTCCTTCTTGGCCGCGGCCACCTTCTTCGCGAGGCGTGCCTTGATGCGGTTCGCCTGGTTGCGATGGATGACGCCCGTCTTGGCGGCATTGTCGGCGGCGGAAGCGACGGCGGCAGGGCTGGCGGAAGCGGCCCCGGCGACGAAGCCCTTGACGAGGCTCTTGAGGCGGGTGCGGACGATCTTGTTGCGGGCGGCGCGAGCAGCGGTCTGGCGGATGCTCTTCTGGTTAGCTTTGATGTTGGCCATGTGTGTCAGTAGGGAAGCCGTGGGCAGCCCTCGGAGTCAACGCGGATTTAACGATTTCGCCCCCGGAGCCGGGGGCGTCGTCAAATTTGTCCTGCTGGTGGAAGGGGTGGGATTCGAACCCACGAACAGCGAAGCTGAACGGATTTACAGTCCGCGACCTTTAGCCACTTGGATACCCTTCCGGCCAGTAGGAAGGGCTTATTTGGCAGTCGGACGCTCCCGTGACAAGCGCTTTCCCTCGCTTTTAGCGGTTCGGGCCTGGAAACGCCGAAAGGCCTTCACTCCCCGCGGTTTTTGGCTCATTCAGAGTGCATGGAGGCCACCCCGATCATCGTCTTGATTGATGGAGACTGTGCCTTATGCAATCGGACAGCCCAATGGTTCGCCGCCCGCGATGCCGGCGGAACGATGGTTTTCGCGCCGAACATCGGAGAGACGGCCCGCATCCTCGGTGAGCCCCCGGGGGGCGATCTGGGCACGGTGGTGGTTTGGGTCGGGTCGCAGCGGCTGGTTCGCTCGGCCGCCGTTTTGCGGATGCTGGGAGGCTTGGGGGGTGGTTGGGGCCTCTTGGCCCGGTCGATGGGCTGGGTGCCCGGTCGTTGGGCCGACGCAGTCTATGGGTTGGTCGCACAGCGCCGACATTGGTTCGGGCGGCCGGCGGCTTGTACGCTCTTGAGCCCCCAGCACCTCGCGGACTAACCTGCGCGGATGAAGCTCCTGCTTGCTCTCGCCGCCGCGCTGCCGCTCGCGGGCTGTGGTGTTTTCACGACTTACGTGCAGAACGATGCCCAAGCCCAGATGGAGCGCGATAGCGCCGAGCGTCAGGCCCGCCTGAAGGCCGAGGGTAAACTGAACGCCACGGAGCTGGAGGTCTTGTCCGCCCGCATGGGTTGGGTGCGGGCGGATGCGAACGGGCTCCCTGACGCTCTGTCGATCGAGGAAATGGAGCGCCGTGCCAAGGCGGCCAAGGGCCAGCGGCCTTAGTCCCGCAGGCTTGCAACTCGCCTCGACTGTCCCACGCTGGCCCTGCCCCCGATGTTCATCTACGTCCTCAAGCGACTGGCCGAAATGATCCCCGTCCTCTTGGTCGTGGTCGTGGCCACGTTCTTCTTGGCGCATGCGGTGCCCGGTGGTCCGTTCGACAAGGAACGTCCCATGCCGGCGGAGGTGAAGAAGCAGGTCGAAGCCTACTACGGATTGGATCAGCCGCTCCACGTGCAGCTTGGCAACTACATCGGAAACCTTGCGCACGGCTCCTTGGGCCCGTCGATGAAGTATCCCGGTTGGACGGTGAACCAGATCATCGGTGCACGCATTCCGGTCTCCGTGATCCTCGGGTCGCTCTCCTTGCTCATCGCCATCTTGGTCGGTATTCCGATCGGCGTGATCGCGGCGTCCCGGCCCAATACTTGGATGGACCGGGTGCCCATGGGCTTGGCGCTCATCGGCATCTGCGTCCCGTCTTTCGTGTTCGGGCCCTTGTTGGCCTTGGTCTTCGCGCTCCAGCTCGGCTGGTTCCCGCCGTGCGGTTGGGGTTCCGTGTCGCATCTCGTGCTGCCGTCGTTGGCGCTGGGCCTGATCACCGCGGCGCCCTTGGCGGGGCTGACGCGCGGGGAACTCTTGGATGTCTACACCTTGGACTAGGTGCGCACCGCGCGGGCAACGGGCGTTTCGCCGACGCGGGTGCGTTTCGTGCACGCGTTGCGGAACGGCATCTTACCCGTCGTGACCTACCTCGGACCCGCCGCCGCCGCCTTGGTCTCCGGCTCTTTCGTCGTCGAATCCCTCTTTGACGTCCCCGGCGTCGGTCGCCTCTTCGTCACCGCCATCATCAACCGCGACGTCCCGGTCATCTTGGGAACGACCTTGCTCTATGCGGTCGCCTTACTCTGCCTTAACCTGGTGGCCGACCTCGTGAAGGCCGCCCTGGATCCCCGCACCGCGCGCGATCGCCGATGAGCACCGCCCTCACCAACACCTCCGCACCGACCGAAACCGGCTGGCAACGCTTCCAGCGAGATCGCACCCCGGTCATCGCCCTGTGGTTCTTGGTCGGCGTCGCCGCCCTCTGCTTCAGCTCGCCCCTCCTGACGGCCCTGCACCTGTTGCCTGACTACAAGGCGCAGGACCTCGCGTTGGGCCCGGTGGCCCCGTGCTCCGCCCATTGGTTGGGGACCGACCTTCTGGGGCGTGACCTGCTCGCGCGCCTGCTGCAAGGCGGTATGATCTCCATCTCGGTCGGCTTGATCGCCACGACCGTCGCGCTGTTCGTCGGTGTCATCTACGGCGTCGTGGCGGCCGAAATCGGCGGACGCTTCGAGGACCTCGCCATGCGGGTGGTCGACATCGTGAGCACGCTCCCGCTGACGCTCATCGTCATCCTTTGCACGGTGGTCTTCGGACAGAACATCTGGATGATTTTCCTGGCGGTGGGCGGCGTCTCTTGGCTCACGATGGCCCGCATCGTCTGCACCAAGACGCGTTCCCTGAAGAACCGCCAATTCGTCGAGGCGGCGGTTGCCTTGGGCCAATCTCGGACGGGCATCGTCCTGCGGCATTACCTTCCGAACCTTTCCGGCACCATCGCGGTCTATGCGACCCTCACGGTCCCGGGCGTCATGTTGCTCGAGGCCTTCGTCAGCTTCCTCGGCCTCGGCGTGAAGTCGCCGATGACTTCCTGGGGCATGATGATCAAGGAAGGCTCCGACGTCATGGAGCAGTGCCCATGGCTGCTGTTCATTCCCTCGGTCGTCTTTGCCGGGACCTTGCTGTCGCTCAGCTACCTCGGGGATGGTTTGCGCGATGCCTTTGACCCGCGCACGGCCAAGAAATAAGATGACGCTGCGCCGTTACATCGTGATCAAGGCCGACGGGGCCGAGGGGGATGAGTTTGAAGTCGATCTGCCGGCGGACGCGCCTGACTTCACCCAGCACCCCGTGACGAAGGAGGCCTGCCGGCGGATACTCTCGACCCCGAGCCTGACGATTCGTTATGGCGACGGCGCGATGAAGCAGGCCGTTTCCGACAAGCGTCTCGCTCAAGCAGGTTTTCAGAAGTTGGAGAAGAACGGAGAAGGCGGTTGGACGAAGGTCAACTGAGCCCGCCGCCAACCCCGCCAAACGAAACACCCTGCCGGTGGGCAGGGTGTGACGTCGTCAGGGTGGGCGTTTCCGCCGTATAGAGGGGACTTAGGCCTTCGGAGCGGCAGCAGCGGCAGCGCGGGCACGCTTCACCAGCGACTTCGCGGTGTCGGAGGGCTGGGCGCCGAGCTTGACCCAATGGTCGACGCGCTCGACGTTGATCACGAGAGGGATGGCCTTACCGCGGGCGGCAGGGTTGTAGTGGCCGAGGACTTCGACGAAGCGGCCGTCACGGCGGATGCTCTGTTCGGCAACGACGAGGCGATAGGTCGGCTCGTTCTTGGTACCGAAGCGTTGGAGGCGGATGCGTAGCATAGTGGTGGAGAAGAGGGAGGGAGATTCCGGATGTCTGGACGAGCCAAACGAGGGATGTGGAAAGACGCAGGCGGGGAAGGGGGAGTCAAGCCTGCAGGCGGCGTTTTTTGAAAAAACTTAGGACACCCGTGCAGCCTAAAAATATCTACATGCAGGCTAAGTAACTAATAAGCAGCAGGTTGATTTGCTTGATTGCAGTCGTTTGCGTGGCTAGGTCTTTATCCTTGGGTATAAAAAAGCCCCGCTTGCGGGGCTTTTGAAGGGCGCAGGTGGCGTTTACTTGGCTTCGGCAGCGGCCGAAGGGTCGTAACGCTTTTCCTTAACCTTGGTGGCCGATTTGCCGTGACGATCGCGGAGGTAGAAGAGGCGGGCCTTCATGACCTGGGACACGCGTTCGACTTCGATCTTCTCGATGTTCGGGGAGTGGACCGGGAAGGTGCGCTCGACGCCTTCACCGAAGGAGACGCGGCGAACGGTGAAGGTTTCCTGGACGTTGCCGCCCTTGCGGGAGATCACGATGCCCGAGAAGGCCTGCGTGCGCTCTTTGTCGCCTTCGCGGACCTTGGTGGAGACGCGGACGCCATCACCTACCTTGAAAGAGTCGTGGCCGCGGCCGGTCTTCAGCTGCGATTGGGTGGCGTATTGGAGGAGGGGATGGTTGCTCATGGCTGGTGTTCTTGGTCTTCCAGTAGGTCGGGCCTGCGGTGCTTTGTCTTCTCGATTTGCTTTGCCCGGCGCCACTTTTCGATTTCGGCGTGGTGTCCTCCTAGGAGGACCGGGGGCACCTCGAGACCATCATAAACAGCGGGTCTGGTGTACTGCGGAAAGGCGAGCAACTTGCCGTTGTAGCTATCCCCCGTCAAGGAGTTTTCCTCGCCCAGGACCCCAGGAATCTGCCGACCGATACAATCGACGAGGACGCAGGCGGGGAGGGTGCCATTGGTCAAAACATAGTCCCCAATCGAAATTTCACGGGTAACTTTGCGGTCCCGGAAGCGCTGATCGATACCCTCATAGTGTCCCGAAACCAGGATTAAGTGGCTTTTTTGGGCTAATTCGCGGGCCAAGGGGTTGGTCAACTGCTCCCCGTCGGGGCAAAGGTAGATGACCTCACAATCCGGGGTGGCCAAGGCGTCCACGGCATCAAAAAGGGGCTGGCAGGTCATCAGCATGCCGGGACCACCCCCATAAGGGATGTCGTCGACCTTTCGGTGCTTGTCCTTCGAGTATTGGCGGAGGTCGTGGGCCTTGAAGCCGAGGGTACCCTTTTCGATGGCGCGACCGATGACGGATTCCTGAAGGAAGCCATCGGCCATGGCCGGGAAGAGGGTGAGGAGGTCGATGCGGATGGCCACGGCGATGTCGGGCCATCCAACGGGAGAAAGCCGTCCGAGGGCAAGCCTCGGTAACGGGCTTCACTTCTTCTTCCGCAGGTTCATCCGGGTCTCAGGCTCGGCCAAGACGGGCTTACCGACTTCGTCGACCGGGGCGGTGAAGAGGTAGCGCCAGACGTCTTCCTGCAGCGGCACGCCTTTGGCGTCCTTGGGTGGGTTCTTGCCGACTTGGACGAAGCCGTGGGCTTTGTTGGCGTCGCCTTTGACGTCGTACTTGGTGATCAGGCGACGCGAGTTGCCGTAAGGATACTTGGCTTCGTCGGTATTCACGATCGGGCCGAACTTGTTCAGGCCGAGGAGCAGCCAGGAGCGCGGGTAATGGTCGGCGCTCCAGCCGCCGTCGAGCACGTGGCTGTAGCCGAAGTAACGGTTGGCGGGCGTCGCCGAAGGCAGCGCTTGCCAATCATCGAGCTGGTCGCGCGGGCCGCAGAACATCACGATGCGCGCGCACTTCTGCGCGATGCCGAAGCGGGCCGAGGAGGTCGCCCCGTGCGAGGCTCCCGAGACGATGACTTTCTCCCAGTCGAGGCCTTTGCCGTCCTTCGTGAGGAAGAATTCCCAGCGGCCCGGCGGGTTGGCTTTCGCCAACGCCTTCACGAGTTGGTAAGCGCGTTCCTTCATGCTGTCCGGCCCGGGGATGTCGATGGCCTTGGACGCGTCCATGCCGGTGGTGGCCTCGAGGCGGATGTTGCCGAGGTGCTGCGGGTCATTGAGCGGCTCGGTGTTGAGCTTGGCGAACCACTCGCGCGCGTAGGCGACCTGGATGTAGTGCAGGCCGTAGCCGTTGACCTTTTCGGCCAAGGGCTGGCTGTGGGCCATGAGCCAGATGACGAGTTGGCCTCGCGGCGCCACGCGCGTATCGACCAGCGCCCTTTGGGTGTCGGCAGGCTTGCCCGCGGCCTCGAGGACGAACCCGACTTCCGGATGTGACTTGCAGCGCGGGTCGATTTCGCTCGCCCGCAGCGTCAGGCTATAGGCTTGGGGTTTCGAGTCGGTGAACTTAAGCGCGGGTTCGGCCGCGTCGGCGAAGCCCGTGAGGGCCAGAAGGAGGGGCAGGAAGGACTTCATGGGGATACGACACTCAAGCCGCCCGCCTCCTGCCCTGCAACCCTTCTGGTCGATTCACCGCGCCAGCGAAGTTTCGCGGGCACCGGTTCAGCGTCGCCGGGCCTTCTTGTTTTTCATCGCATCGACCTTGGCTTTGACCTTGAGGGCGACGATGGCGAGCGAGATGGCGGCGAAGCCGGCGAAGAGGATGTTGCTGAGTTGGAAGCCGCCGAAGCCGTCATCGGCGTCGCCATCCGGGGCCCCCAGGACCGGGCGGAGGGCCGGCGCTTCCTTGGGCGCTTCCTTGGGCGCCAGGGCGTTGATCACGGGCTCGCTGGTCTTGAGCAAGGAGTAGTAGGCTCCCTCGAACTTGGCCGCGCCGCTGAACGTGCCGGACACGCTGAACTTCTGTCCCAAGGTGTGGCCGCTGCCTTGAATGACGACCGGCGTGGGGACGGGCGCGTCGAGCACCATCACCAGTTCCAAGCCGTCGAGTTCCGTGTGGATCAGCTGGACGAGGATGGGCCGTCCGGCGGGGAGCTCCGTTTGCCGGGCCGAGACTTGGGCGCGCAAGGCCTCGAATTCCGCTTGGTCCTCGCGGCTCATGGCGCCCTTCCTCGGCGCGGGGGGCGACGCGACGGGGGCCGGTGATGGGTCGTCGCGGAGCTTCTGACGGAGTTGTTCGAGCTCGACCAAGTCGTCCGGCGAGACCGGTGGCTGCGTCGGTTTATCCGCCGCCGCGACGGCGAGGCATAGGCCAAGGAGGAGTGGGGTCGCCCAACGCATCGCCGGAACTTAAGCCGACCTCGGGGCGGAGGGCAAGGATGGGTGGAGGTGCTTTGCGACTTGGAAGTCGGAACGACCCCAGCCTAATAACGTCAGCCCATGAAGCCGCCGCTCCCGCCTATCCTCGAGGTCGCCCGCCTGCGCATCGCCCGCGAAGGCAAGGTCATCCTCAAGGGCATCGATTGGACCGTGCGCGCCGGCGAGCACTGGGTCCTCCTCGGCCCCAATGGTTCGGGCAAATCTTCGTTGTTGGCGGCGTTGACCGGTTATTTCGCGCCCACCGCCGGGCGGGTCACCGTCCTCGGCGAAACGTTCGGTCGCAGCGACTGGCGTGAACTGCGTCGGCGCATCGGCTTGGCGGGCCCGTCGGTCGCCGCGATGGTGCAACCGTCCGAACCAGCCCTGCATGTCGTCGCGGGCGGCGTCGACGGCGTCATCAACCTTTGGCGCCGGCCGCCGGCCGCCGTCTTGGCGCGCGCCCGCAAGATGCTGCGGCAGTTGAAGGTCGGTGCGCTGGCAGCCCGTCCCTACGGGCATCTCTCCCAAGGCGAGCGCCAGCGCGTGCTCATCGCCCGGGCATTGATCGGCCGGCCCGCCTTGCTCATCCTGGATGAGCCGTGCGCGGGCCTCGACCCCGCCGCCCGGGCGGATTTCCTGGCGTTGCTGCAACGACTGCCGACGGTGGCCAAGGGGACGTCCGTCGTGCTCGTGACGCACCACGTCGAGGAGATCGTCCCGGTCTTCACGCACGCGCTGCTCTTGCGGGCGGGCGCCAAATTGGCCGCGGGCCCCGTCGCCGAGGTCCTGCGTCGGCCGCAGTTGGCCGAGTTGTTCGGGCGGCCGGTGGTGCTGTCGAGGAAGCGGGCTGGCTGGAGCCTGCGGACGCCTTAGGGGCGGCCTTCAAGCGGGTTTCGGCTTTGCCTTCCGCCCGTTTCCTTCTTCCAGTCCCTTTCCGATGCCTTCGCCTTTCGAAAACCTGCTTCCCCGCTACGACGCCGTCGTCATTGGCGCCGGCCTGGGCGGCATGACGGCCGCGAACAACTTGGCCAAGTTCGGCCGGAAGGTGCTCCTGCTCGAGCACCATTACCAGCTCGGGGGCCTGGCGACGTTCTTCAAGCGCGCCGGTGGCCATGTGTTCGACATCTCGCTGCATGGTTTCCCGCATGGGATGATCAAGTCGACCCGCCGCTACTGGACGAAGGAAATCTCCGACCGCATCCACCAGCTGCACGACGTCCGGTTCATCAATCCGGATTTCGATGTCCGGACGACGTTCGACCGCGCTGACTTCACGCGGATCATGATCGAGCAGTTCCGCATTCCCGCCGAGACCGTGGAGGCTTTCTTCGCGCACCTCCGCTCGATGAACTACTACGACAACGACCCCCGCACGACGCGCGAGCTCTTCGAGCAGTTCTTCCCCGGCCGCCCCGACATTCAGCGTCTGCTTCTCGAACCCATCGCCTACGCCAATGGTTCGACCCTCGATGATCCTGCCATCACGTTCGGCATCGTCTTCTCGAACTTCATGTCGAAGGGCGTGTTCATCTTCCAAGGCGGCACGGATACCATGATCAACCTCATGACGGCGGAGATGAAGGCCAATGGGGTCGACATCCGCCGCAACGTGCTCGTCGAAAAGGTGCTCGTCGAGAAGGACGCTTCGGGCCGCCGCCGCGTGGTCGGGGTGAAGCTCCGCGGCACGCGGCTGGGCGAAGAGGCCGAAGTGGCGTGCGCCACCGTCGTCTCCAACGCGAACATCAAGGACACCGTCCTGAAGCTGGCGGAGGCCACGGCCTTCGATGGCGCCTTCCTCGAGCAGGCCCGCCAGGTCCGCGTCAATACGTCCTCCTGCCAGGTCTACATGGGCGTCCGGACGGGCGAGAGCATCCCGCACATCGGCGACCTCGTCTTCACTTCGGAGGCGAAGCCCTTCTCCAGCCGCGAGCTCATCGATTTCCATACGACCTCGCGCACGTACTCGGTCTACTACCCGGACACCCGTCCGCACACCAAGATCCCGCGTTACGCGATCGTCACCTCCGTCAACCAGCGCTACGAAGACTGGGCCAACCTCTCCGAGGCCGACTACCAGACGCATAAGGCGCGGGTCATCGAGGAATCCTTCCGCGGACTCGAGAAGTTCATCCCCGACATCCGCTCCAAGGTCGACCATGCCGAGGCGGCCACCCCGCGCACGGTCAACCGTTACGTCCGCCACGTGGGGGGTACTTCCTTCGGCACCAAGTTTGAAGGGCTCAAGGTGTCGATGGGCCTGCCCGAACAAGTGGGCGGGCTATACCACGCCGGTAGCGTGGGCATCATCATGTCCGGCTGGTTGGGCACGATCAATTACGGCGTGATTGTCTCGGCCAAGGCCGATGCGTACCTGCGCGATCCGGAGGCCGGTCCGCTCGGCGAGGCCGCCGCCAGCGCCGGCATCTGACGTCGCCATGGCTTGACGGTGGGGAAAGAATGCCAATTCTCCCGCCATGGCTAACGACCCGAAGTCCGAAGGTGTCCTGCAAAAGATGGAGCATGGCCTGGAGTATTTCATCTTCGCCAGCCGCTGGGTGCAGGCCCCGATTTACATCGCCCTGATCTTCGCCGCCATCGCCTACGCGTGGAAGAGCGTCCAGGAATTGATCCACCTACTCGCCGGGTTCGCGACCGCCACGGAGAGCTCCATCATGTTGGGCATCCTTTCCTTGGTCGACATCTCCATGGTGGCCAACCTCGTGAACATGGTCGTCGTCGGCGGCTACGTGACGTTCGTCAGCCGGATCGATTTCGGCGAAAACGGCGACCGCCCGGATTGGCTCGACCACATCAACGCCAATACGCTGAAGGTGAAACTCGCGGGTAGCTTGGCGAGCATCTCGGCCATCCACCTCCTGAAGAGCTTCATCGACATCACCTCGGCGGCCGCCGCCGACAAGCCGATGACGGACGGCGACGAGAAGGTCATCCTCTGGCAAGCCATCATCCACGGGGTCTTCCTGCTTTCGATGATGCTCTTCGCCTGGGGCGAGCGGATGCAGCGTCACGGCGACCACGACTAAGGTCGCCGGTCAGTCCAGGAGGTTGGCCTTCAGGAAGAGGACCGTGGCTTGGAATTGGAAGTCGGCGTTCGACTTCTTGGCGAAGCCGTGGCCCTCGTCGTTGGCCATCACGAACCAGACGCGCCCGCCTTGGGCCCGGATGGCGTCCCGCATCCGCTCCGCCTCGGTGAAGGGCACGCGGGGATCGTTGCGACCTTGGATGATGAGGAGGGGCGCGCGGATCCGGTCGGCGTGGTTCGCGGGCGAGATGCGTTCCAGGAAGGCGCGCACCTCGGGCTTGCGTTCATCGCCGTACTCCAGCCGACGATTGGCGCGGCGGTAATCCGCGGTGTCCCGCAGGAAGGTCACGAAGTTGGCGATGCCGACGTTGTCGATGCCGCAACGGAAGCGTTCGGGGTAGTTGGTCAGGCAGGCCAGGCTCATGAAGCCGCCGTAGCTGCCGCCGTAGACCGCGACGCGCCGGGCATCGAGGCGGTCGGATTTCGCGACCCAATCAAGCACGGCGTCGACGTCCTTGACCGCATCTTCCCGCTTGATTGTGTCGTCGAGGCTCAGGTACGTGCGGCCGTAGCCGGTCGAGCCGCGGATGTTCGGGTAGACCAGCGCCACGCCGAGTTCGTTCAGATAATAGAGCGCCGAACCCCGATACCCGGGACGCGACTGGCCTTCCGGTCCGCCGTGGAACAACATCAGCACCGGGCGCTTCCCCGGGAACTTCTGGGCGTCAGGGTAGTAGACCAAGGAGGGGATGCTCAGGCCATCGAAGCTCGGCGTCCGCACGACTTCCGGCTGGGTCACGGAGATTTCCTTTTTGGGCTTCGTCGTCCGGTTCGTCCAGCGGGTGAGCGCCCCCGCCGCGAGGTCCAGCGACCAGGCGTCGCTGGCGGAGTCTTCGCTGTTGAGGGTGAAGCCGAGCTCGTGGCTGCCCGCCCGCCAGGCGAGGTTGCCGAGGACGCCGGGTTTGAGCGCCGGTACCGGGATTTCCTTGCCCGTCTCGAGGTTCCAGCAGCGGAGCTGCGCGAAACCTTCCACGTTCACGGCAAAGGCGAGCCGCTTGCCGTCGGAGGACACGGCGAGTTCTTCGGCGTCCCACTTCGGGTCGGGTACGAGCAGCGCGAGTTTACCGGTCGCGACCTCGAGGCGCATGACGGAAAGGAAGTCGGACCCATGGTTGGTCAGGGCGTAGATCGCCCGGTCGCCTTCGGCGAAGACGGCTTGCTGGTAGAGGCAGGCGACGTCCTTGGGACTCACTTGCGTGCGCTTGCCCGTGGCGACTTCCACGGTCCAGAGGCGCGAGGCGGCGTTGCCGAGGCTTTGGCGCACCAGCAGGAACTTGCCGTCCGCGGTCCAGTCGACCGGCGACCAGCCGCCCGCGTCGAGGCGTACGAGTTCGCGCGGCTCGGCGAGGCCGCGGACATCGGCGAGGAGGATGTCGCTATCCTTGCCGTTGCGCCGATTGGAGCTGAAGGCGATCAGCGTGCCGTCCTTGGACCAAGTCGCATCGGTGTTGCGTGATTTGCCGTCCGTCAGGCGCCGGGGCGGCTGCTCAGGGTGGGCCGTGTCCGTCAGCCAAAGCTGGAAGTTCTCATCGCCGCCTTTGTCGACGGAATAAAGCAGGCGCGTGCCCTTGGGCTGGAACGTGCCGCTCCGCACCGTGTCGGGTCCGCGGGTGAGCGCGATGCGCTTGGCCAGGGGCGCCGTCATCGTGTGCAGGTGGGAGGCGTCGCCGATGCGTGTCGTCACCAAGATGGCTCGCTGGGTGGTGGCCCAGCCGCGGAAGCCGGCGCCACCGAGGTTGGCGTAAGGCTCGAGTTCGGCCTTGAGCTCGGGCGTGATGGCGGGAACGCCTTCGACGACGAGGTTGGCGGGGTGCTGCGGGATGGACTGGCAGGCGGACAGCAGGAGCAGCAGGCTGAGCAGGGCGGGGCGGACCATGATGCTGTCATATAAATGGTATGACATTGGCTTGGTCGATGCCTAAGATGGCTCGCCTCCGCGGGGCTTCCCCGTCACGGTATCTCCATGCGTTGCCTGTCGCCCCACGTGCTTTTGCTTGCCCTCGCCGCCGCCATCCTGCCGGCCGCGGAAGGCCTCACCCGCAGCCAAGCGGAAGCGGCCGTCGCGGCGATCGCCGCCGAGCGGACGGAGGAACTCAAGAAAGCGCGCGCGCCCGAGGTCGCCGCGAAGGAACTCAAACTCGGCGACAAATCCCTCCGCTGGTTGGAAAAGGAATTCAACCTCGCGCCCGAGGGGCAGCGCAGCCGGTGGATCTCGATGCACGGCGGCGGGGGGGCGCCCGCGGCGGTGAATGACCAGCAGTGGAAGAATCAGATACGTCTTTATGCGCCGGCGGAAGGCATCGTCGTGGCGCCGCGCGCTCCGACCAACACCTGGAACCTTTGGCATGAAGGGCATATCGATCCCATGTTCGCCCGTTTGATCGACGACTTCGTGGCGGTGCGCGGCGTGCATCCGGCGAAGGTCTATCTCCTGGGCTACTCCGCCGGCGGCGACGGGGTCTGGCAGTTGGCCCCGCGCATGCCCGACCGCTTCGCCGCGGCCGCGATGATGGCGGGCCATACCAACGGCGTGAGCACGCTCGGGGTGCGCAACCTGCCCTTCGCGATGTTCGTCGGCGGTGCCGATACCGCGTACAACCGCCACAAGGTCGTCGCCGAGAAGATCGCCGAATTTGGTCGCCTGCAGCAGGAGGATCCCGAGGGCTATGCCCACCTCGGCCGCGTCTACGAAGGGCTGCCGCATTGGATGGGCCTGAAGGATGCGGAAGCCTTGCCGTGGATGGCCAAGTTCACCCGCACCGCTTGGCCCAAGAAGGTCGTGTGGGTGCAGACGGGCGTGACCCATGCGCAGTTCTATTGGCTGCAGGTGCCCGCGGAAGTCGCCAAGCCGGGCCAAAAGCTCGTGGCCACCGCGAGCGGTCAAGCCATCACGCTGACCGGCGACGTCCCGAAGGGCACGGCCCTCCGCCTGAGCGACGCGCTCGTCAACCTCGATGAACCCGTGACCGTGACGGTGAACGGGCAACCGGCTTTCCAAGGCAAGGTGCCGCGTTCGGAAGCCGTGATCCGCGCGGCGCTGACGGGCCGGCTCGATCCCCAGATTTGCCCCACGGCTCTCCTGACGCTCTGAAATGAAAACCCTCCTCTGTTTCTGCGGCCTCGCCGCCATTCTCCGCGCGGCTCCCGCCAAGGATTCCTACCCGGTTTCGGTTCCGGCAATCGCGGTGACGCATCCCGCGGCCGACGCGCCCGGCTTCACCGCCCTGTTCAACGGCAAAGACCTGGCGGGGTGGCGGACCAAAGGGAATTGGGTCTACGCGACCGACGGCTCCATCACGTTGCAGCCGCGCGCCGGCGAAACCGGCTGGAAGCGTTTCGACGCCTATCTCTTCACCGAAAGGAAATACCGCGACTTCGTCCTCGACCTCGAGTTCAAGATCGAGCCCACGGGGAATTCGGGCGTTTTCTTCGCGGTCGCCGATCCGCTGAATCCGGTGGAAAAGGGCATCGAACTGCAGGTCCTCGATACGCACGGCTTGGCCACGCCCGGCAACCACGACTGCGGCGGGATCATCAAGGCGATGGGCCCGGCCAAGAACATGGTGAAGCCGGCCGGGGAGTGGAATCGCTACACCCTCACGCTCAAGGAGCGTTTGCTCCACGTCGACTTCAACGGCCAGCGCATCATCGTCCTGAAGCTCGACGCATCCACGATGAAGGATCGCCCCGCGGAGGGCCATGTCGGGTTCCAGGACGAGGCGAAGCGCGTCTGGTATCGGGGCGTCCGCCTCCGGGAACTCCAGTAGTTCAGCGTCGCCAGCGTCGGCTCACCAGCCAGGCGCCGATCGGGATGCCCGCGCTCAAGGCGAGCGCGAGTCCGGAGCGGTCTTCCGTCAACGTGCCGATCCACGCGAAGGTCAGGCCGAGCGGGACGCTGCCGATGGTGAGGGCCCAGCAGAACGTGCGGAAGGGCATCCGCGCCAAGCCGGCCAAACAGGCGACCGCCTCCGGCAGGATCGGCAGCCATCGCGAGGTCAGGACGAGCCAGGCTCCGCCGCGGGCGAAGAGTTCCTCGGTGCGGGCGAGGCCGTCTTCGCCGGCGATCCAGATCGCCGCCGGTCGACCCGCCCAGCGGGCCAAGCCGTAGGCCGTCAGCCCGGCCAGCATCGAACCCAAGATCGAGAGCAGGCCACCGAACCAAAAGCCATAGGTCGCCCCGAGCGCGGACATGACGATCGTGCTGGGAATCGGCAACGCGATATCAGCGACCAACAAACCCACGCCGCCCGCCGCCGCCCACGGGCCGAGCGCCCGGAGCCAAGCGAGCGTGCCCGCCAGGCTGAAGGAGCGGTCAAAAGCTTCACCCCAGATGAGCCACGGACCGATGATGCCCGCCAGCAACAACGCCACCAAGGTGGCGAGCACGAGGTGTCCGCGGGTGAATTTCATCGCGAGCCGCGCAGGCTCTTCCAGGGCTCCTGGTCGCTGACGTCGACCATGAAGGGGCCTTGGCTGTCGCCAGGCGAGAGGATCGCGAGGATGGTGGCGTCCGCCGCCGAGCTATTGAAGGTCGCGTGCACGAGGCCCGCGGGGATGTGGGCGCTTTCGCCCGCCTTGAGGATGCGATGCTCCTTTTCGACCCACTGCTCCACTTCTCCTTTGAGAACGTAGATCATTTCCTCGAGCTCCGGGTGCGTATGGAAGTTATGGCCTTCCCCGGCCGGCAAGGTGGCTTCGCAGACTTGGAGGGCCTTGGCCTCGGTCACGCCCGGCCGACAGAGCCAGTAATTGGTTCGTCCTTTGTATTCTTCCTTCAAGGCGTTGGCGGTCGTGACGAAGCGCAGGTTTAGGCTCATTTCGCCTTCTTAGCGGCATTTACGGCGAAGGGGCAAGAATGCACCTGCGGGACACCGTTGACTCCCGTGGGCACTCGCCCCGAAATATCGGGTCTACACCCTACCCATGAAATCACCCCTCCCCCTCCTCTTGGGCCTCTCCCTGTTGGCTCAGGTTTCCCTGCATGGCGCCGACGAAACCAAGAAGCCGGCTGCCGATGCGACCAAGGTCGCGGTCAAAGCCGCCGCGCCCAAGGCGCCGGTGCAGCCCGCCGATGTCGCCGCGCCCAAACTCGGACCCGACGGCAAGATCCAACCCGGCTTCCAGAAGTCCCACGAGGCCTTCGTGGAAATCGCCAAGAAGGGTGAAGCCCAGGTCGTGTTCCTCGGCGACTCGATCACCGCCGGCTGGAACGGCCAGAAGGCCCTTTTTGAAAAGGAGTATGCGCAGTACAAGGCCGCCAACTTCGGCATCGGTGGCGACCGCACGCAGCACGTCCTCTGGCGCGTCGAGAACGGCGAATTCGAAGGCCTCAAGCCGAAGGTCGTCGTCCTCATGATCGGCACCAACAACAGCGGCGTCGCCGCGAACTCGGTCGAGCAGATCGCCGCCGGCATCAAGAACATCATCGACGCCATCCATAAGCGCACGCCCGACACCAAGGTCCTGCTCCTCGCGATCTTCCCGCGTGGCGCCGGCGAGACCAACAACCCGGGCCGCGCCAAGAACAAGGCCGTCAACGAGCTGATCGCCAAGCACCATGACGGCAAGAAGGTCCACTACTTCGACATCGGCGCGAAGTTCCTCGCCGCCGACGGCACGCTCTCGAAGGACATCATGCCCGACCAGCTGCACCTCAACGCGAAGGGCTACCAGATCGAGGCCGACGCCATCCGCGAGAAGCTCGCCGAGCTCGCCAAGTAACCCCGGAGCATCCGCCGATCACGCAGGCCGACCCTTCGGGGTCGGCCTTTTGCGTGCCTATTCGCCCGAGGTCAGGAAGGCGATGAGCTGGCGGCGCGGGGCGAAGGCGAGGTAGTGCTGTGAGAAGAATTCGGCGCCGAGGATGCCGTCGTAGTCCGCCGGGAGGATGTCCTTGCGGAGGCTCGCCGGCAGGCGGCCTGTGAGGAGGTTGTTCGCCGCGAATTCCGCGCCGAGCTTCATCGGGACGTGGAAGGAATCCGTCTGGAACCAGCCCCCGAGGAAGTAGACATGGAAATCGCGGCCCTTGCCGGCGGAGGGGAAATTCTCGATCACCGGGTGCTCGAGGAAGGTCAGCTGGAAGCCCGTGTCGATGCGGAGGCGATACGCGCGGTCGCGGATCCCCGCCTGAACGCTGAGCTGGCCGTTCGCGGTCTGGAGCGCGAAGCTTCGGTCGCGAATCGGGGTGGCCTCCGTCGTCGCGGTGCAGGTGCGCTTGGCGGCGTTGAGGGTCCAGTCGAACTCCCCGATGATGTCCATGCCCAGGAGGCCGGCGCAAGGCGTGCCCAGGAATTGGACGAGTTTCGGGACGCCGATGATGGGCTTGCCCGGTTTGCCGGTCATGATGGGCTTCAGCGCGAAGGTGCGCTCCGCGATCGTCAGGCTCGGTGCGCTGCCGAAGCTGACGGTCGTACCGGTGTCGAAGAGCCAGCGTTGCTGGTTGATTTCGACGAACAAGTGTCCGCCTTGGAGATGGAGGGGGTACTTGGCCATATCCGTATGGTTATCTTGGCCCTCCGCCCCCGGCCCACAAGCGACAACTCGCCGCATCCGTGTAAAAGAAGTATTAAAAATCACTTCGGGCGCCGCTCGGCCGGGAGGTCGGGCAGGGTCGCCGCCAGGATCTCGGCGATGGCTCGGCGTTCCGCCGCCGGGAGGTAAGCGTAGTCCGTCGGGGGTGCTTCCGCGCGGAGGATGTCCGCCAGGCGCGCGAGGACCAAGGACCGCAGTTCCGGCGGGAAGCCCCGGAAGGATGCGCTGTAGATGAGCGGGCTGCACCGGTAACGGAACAGCCGCGTCTTGAGGTCCAGGTCGCGGAGCGCTCGGCCCTGCGCGTCGGGCCGTCGGCCTGCTCGGTAGCTCTTCTCGAACGCGCCGTCGCCCCGCAGGCCATCGGGCGGCAAGGGCGGTTCATCCCGGCAGAGGAGCGCGGCCACGACCTTATCGGCTTGGCTCGCGAGGGTGACGAGCGTCGAGCCGGCCAACGGCGCATCGGCGGGGAGTTGCAGGAGTTCGCGGGTCGCGGGCCAGCGGGCCAGCGAGAGGCGCGCCGTCTGGTTGGCCGCGGCGAGGACGTTATGGACGTAGACCTGATGGTCGTGGATGCTGAGCGCGACGATGTCGCTCGTCGGCTTGGGGTAGCGGCCAACGTCGAAGTAATCTTTCAGCGACTGCAAGGTGACGCCGCCTTTGCCGTCGCTGGAACGAAAGTCGGCTTCCGACTTGCCGACGGTGTTGCCGCGGTGGCGGAAGCGACTGGGCGCACCGGTGACATACCAGCCGCCCCAGCGGTCGGCGTAAGGGGTGTCGGGCTCAAGGTTGGAGAGGCTGGAACCGCTCAGGGCTTCGCCCTCGGCGTCGGGCATGATCGACCGGGCGCGGAGGCTCGGCGTCCGTTCAAAGCTCTTGTGACAAGAGAGGCATTGGTTGTCGCGCTGGAGCAACGGCTGGTCCCCCTCCTCTTGCGCATCGAGCAGGTAGAAGGTCGCGCCGAGGACCGGGTCGAAGAGCGTCACTTCGATGGCACCGCCGGGCACCCAGCCGACATAGGCTTCGTCGGAGAAGTAAAGGACGCGGGGGTTCTTCGGGCCGATGAGGCTGCGTTGCTGGCTGGTCTTGCTGAAGACGAGGAGCTGAGAGTCGATGGGGATTTCGAGTTGTTCGAGCAGCCAGCGCAGTCGCCGCCGGGCCGGCCATCCGCGGATTTCATCGGCTTGCTTTTGGAAAGCCTCGTTGAGCTTGGTCGCCTGGTCGTTCGGTTTCGTCGCCGAATAGTTGATCGGCGGGTCTTCGAAAGGTTCGGCTTCTTGACTGCGCACCGTGGCGGCGACCAGCAGGAGTCCGATGAAGCGAGGCCAGCTTAAGCGTGTGGGCGTCGGCATGCGGATAGCCTACCCCGCAGGACGGAGAAGGACAAGGTCAGGCTCACCCCGGCGGAAAGCGCCCCGGGGTTGTCGGTCAGGGGGCTCAGTTGGCGTTCACCGTCGCCGGGGAGAGCAGGGCCCGCAATTTGCGGTAGGCCCGTTCCTCCAATTGGCGTACGCGCTCGCGGCTGACGTTCAGGCGTCCGCCAACTTCGTCCAAGGTCCATTCCGCGCCATCCCGCAGCCCGGTGCGGAGTTCGATGATGAGGGCTTCGCGGTCGTTGAGGGTCCGCAAGTACGTGCGGAGGAGTTCGGCGTCCAGCCGCCGGGCGGCTTGGTCGGCCGTGCCCGGAGCCTCGTCGTCGCGCAGGGTCTCGCCCAGCGTCAGGTCGCCGTCTTCGCCGACCGGGGCATCGAGCGAGACGTTGCTTTGCGAGAGTCGCCGCAAGGAGGCCACCTTGTGCTCGGTTTCCTGCATGGTCTCGGCGAGTTCGGCATCCGTGGCCTCGCGTCCCTGGGACTGCAGAAGGCTCGCCTCCGCGCGACGCAGGACCTTGAGGGCTTCGCGGATGTTGCGCGGCAGGTCGACGACGCGGCGGCGGCCGATTTCGGCCATGATCAAGCTGTAGATGGCCCAGCTCGCGTAGGTGTTGAAGCGCACCTGCTTTTCCGCAAGGAAGCGTTCCGCGGCGATGACGAGGCCGTGGTTGGCCGCGCTGGTCAGCTCTTCGCGCTCCTCCGGGGAGTGGGCATACTTGTTGGCGCAGTAGACGGCGAACTTGAGGTTGTGGCGAATCAGCTCGTCGCGTGCCTGGAGGGCCGCCGTGGTGAACTGGCCATCGGCGCGGCGGCCGGCCTGAATCCGCTCGGCGAGCTGGAGCTCTTCGGCGGCGGACAGGATCTTGTGCTGACCGGCCTGTTGCAGGTAGGCTTGGTAGCCCGAGAGCTCGATGGCTTCGCTGGCTTCAAAAGCGTCCGGCGTCTCGACCGGGGAGTCGGCAGGGGCGCCGAGCTGGACCTGCTCAGCGGTGAAGCGGTCGGAGTTGGTCGGGGCGATGGTCGTGGCGGTGGGGATGAGTGTGATCATAAAAAAGTGATGGGCCTGTATATAAGGGGCTCCTAAACGGCCTTTTCGGGGATGCCTTTTTCTAAACAACTGATAATCAGTTAAATAAATTCGTATTATATTTTCAGGACCCCCCGGCAGCTGCCCCTCGGCGACGGACACCCCTGGTATGGACTGAGACTTGTCCGAGAGTTTACCCGAGGGATTTGGGAACGCAAGGGGGGGTGGCGGCGATTTCCGAAAAAAAAGGGTTCCGCAGGGTCGACGGTTGGATTGACTGATTGGCATGCTGCGTCCCCCCTTCTTGGCCTTGCTCTTGGCCACCACCTTCGCCCAAGCCGACCTGGTGGAAGCCAATCGCGATGCCACCGTTCCGCCGACCCGTGATTTTTGGCTGCACGCCAATGGACGCTGGAATAAAGCAAACCCCATTCCGGCCGATCGGGCGGTCTACAATTCCTTCGCTTGGCAGGATGACCTCATCAAGAAGGACCTCCTCGCCATCAACGCCGACTTGCTGGTGAAGAAGGATGCGAACGGCGACCAGCGTCGCCTCGCCGATTTCTGGCGCTCCGCCCTCGGCTTTGAATCCGGCCCGACCGAACTGCCGAGCGGCCTACGTGCCGTGTTGGCCAAGTTGGACGAGGCGAAGACCCCGCAGGCCTTGCTGGACGCTTCGGCGGAACTCTATGCCGAAGGCACGGGCTCCTTCCTCGGCGTCTTTGCTTCGCAAGACAAGAAGGACGAGACCAAGGTCGCCTTGTATCTCTGGCAGTCCGGGCTCTCCTTGCCCGAACGGGCCTTCTATTTCAGCGATGAGCCCGCCACCAAGCGCGTGCGGGACGCTTTCCCGGCCCACGTCGCCAAGATGTTAGGTTTTCTCGGCTATGATGCCGCGCGTGCCCAGAAGGCCGGCGCGGCCGTCCTCGCTTTCGAGGTCAAGTTGGCGGAGGTCTCGTTGCCGATGGTGCAGCTGCGCAATCCCGATGCGCACTATCATCCCATGACTTGGGCGGAAATCGACGCCCTCACGCCGGGACTGCGTTGGGAAGCCGCCACCCGCCGAGCCGGCGCGCCGGCGGTCGATCGCGTCATCGTCGGCCAACCCGACTTCCTCCGGGCCCTCGCCCGCCTCCTCGCCGAAACCCCCGCGGCGGACGTCCGCGATTACCTGCGCTTCCAGGCGATCGCCGGTTATGCCTCCGTGCTCAACGCGACGACCGCCAAGGCCGCCTTCGAATTCGAGGGCATCGTCCTCACGGGCGCCAAGCGGCAACGCGGCTTGGAGGAACGCGCTCTGAAGATGCAGGATGGCGCCTTGGGCGACTTGCTGGGCAAGGAGTATGTAGCCCGACGATTCTCGCCGGTTCAGCGCGAACGTTTCCGCCTCGTCTGCGAAAACGTGCGGACCGCCTTCGCGGCCCGTATCCGCAAGTTGGAGTGGATGGACGCCGATACGCAGGCTTGGGCGCTGCGCAAGCTCGCCGCCATCAAGTTGCGTGTGGGCTATCCCGATAAATTCCGCGGCTATGAAGGCGTCGAGATCCGCGCCGAAGGCCTGGCCCAGAACTTGGTCAACGTCAGCAAGTGGTCGCGGGCGCGCACCTTCGCCCGCGTGGGTGGGGCGCCGGAACGCGAGGAGTGGGGCATGCGTCCTTACACGGTGAACGCCTACTACAGTCCGATGAACAACGAGATCGTCATGCCGGCCGCCATCCTCGCGGTCCCGACCTACGATGGCGAACTCCTCGACGACGCGGTCCTGTACGGCTTCATCGCCTGCACCATCGGCCATGAACTCACGCACGGTTTCGATGACTCCGGCCGCCGTTTCGGTCCCACGGGCCGTTTGGAGCAAGGGTGGTCGCCGCCGACCGAAAAGGGCTTCCGCGACCGTTGCGACCTGATCGTCGCGCAATACGACAAGGAGGAGCCGTTGCCAGGGATCCGCGTCAACGGCAAGCTCACCTTGGGCGAGAACATCGCCGACCTCGGCGGCGTCGAGATCGCCCTCGACGCGTTCCGCACGACCGAAGCCTACCGCTCGGGTCGGCTGATCGCCGGGCAGACGCCCCTGCAACGTTTCTTCCTCGCCCACGCGTTCGCCTTCGCCGGCAACATCCGGGACGAAACTCTCCGTAACCGCCTGCTCTCCGACACGCATTCCCCCATGCCCCAACGCATCAACGTCGTCCTGCGCAACGTGGACGCCTTCCACGAAGCCTTCGGCACCAAGCCCGGCGACGGCATGTGGCTGGATCCGAAGGAACGCGTGAAAATCTGGTAACCCTTTCCCATGCGACATCTCCTCCTCCTGCTGTGCGCCTTCACCCTGGTCGGCGCCGCACCGGCGGCCCCGGCCAAGGCGCCCAACATCCTCATGATCATCTCGGACGACCATGCGTGGTTCGATTACGGCTTCATGGGCTCCAAGGCCGTCCTGACCCCGCACCTCGACAAGCTGGCGGCCGAGTCCCGCGTCTTCCCGCGTGGGTACGTCACGAATTCCCTGTGCGGGCCGAGCCTCGCCTCCATCTTGACGGGGCGGCACGTACACCGTCACGGCATCACCGGCAACGACCCGCTTGTGCCCGCCTCCGTGGCTCCCGCGGCTCGGCATAAAAGCGCGGCGTTCCTCGAGGGCCGCGCCGAGATGATCAAACTCTTCCAGCAGTCCCCGCATCTCCCACGCTTGTTGGGTGAGCAGGGCTACGTGAGCCTGCAGACGGGTAAGTGGTGGATGGGCGACTACACGACGGGCGGGTTCACCGAAGGCATGACGAAGGGAGGGCGGCATGGGGACGTTGGCCTCGATATCGGCCGCAAGACTTTGGCTCCACTCACAGAGTTCATCACCCGTGCGAAAAAAGACGGCAAGCCGTTCTTCGCATGGTATGCGCCGATGCTGCCGCATGACCCGCACACGCCGCCGGAACGTTTGCTCGCTAAGTATCGCGATCGGTCGCCCACGCCACAGGCGGCCCGCTACCATGCGATGGTTGAATGGTTTGATGAAACCATCGGGGAGATTCGCGCGCATCTCGAGAAGGAGGGGCTGACCCGCGATACGGTCATCGTCTACGTCACGGACAACGGCTGGATTCCGCGCGCGGACAAGCCGGTCGTTGATTTTGAACGCTCCAAGCAGTCACCCTTCGATGGCGGCGTTCGTACCCCGATTCTCGTGAGCTGGCCCGGCCGCATCGCCCCGACGACCATCCAAGCCCCGGCCAGCGCGGTCGATTTGATGCCGACTTTGCTCAAGCTCGCCGGCGCCAAGGTGCCAGTCGATGGCGATGGACTTGACCTCTTGGACGATGCGGCCCTGCGGGCCCGCCCGTTTGTCGCCGGGCAGAACTCGACCCATGATATTCGTGAGCTCGGCCGCCCCGCCGCCAGCTTACGCTACCGCTGGTTGGTCGCGGGCGACCTCAAGCTCATCGTTTCGAGTGGCCTGAAGACTGGTACGACGGCGAGTGGCTCTAACGACGCCACCGAGCCGCCGCGCCTCTTTGACCTTAAGGCCGATCCCCACGAACAACGCGACCTCGCCGCGAAACGTCCGGCCGACGTGAAGCGTCTCGCCGCCCTCTTGGACGGTTGGTGGGACGGTCGCTGAGTTTTGTCTGGAACCATCCCGCAACTTCCCCCTCTCATCTTCTTTCCCATGCGTCCGCTTCTCTCCCTGCTCGCCCTGATGTCCGCCTCCACCTCCGCCGCTGATTTGACTTATTACATCGGCACCTCGGGCCCTCAGGCGAAGGGCATCCTCCGCGGCACCATCGATGCGGAGACCGGCAAACTTTCCGCTCCCGTCGTCATCGCCGAGGCGAAAGGGGCTTCCTTCCTGGCGCTAAGCAACGACGGCATGTTCCTCTACGCCACCGCCGAGGTCGCGGGCGGCGGCGTGGCCGCCTACCGCCTCTCGGCCGAGGGGAAGGCGACCTACTTGAATGGACAGGACACGAAGGGGAAGGGCGCGACCCACGTCTCGGTCGACCAGACCGGCAAGTTCCTCTTCGCCGCGAACTATGGTTCGGGCTCGGTGGCTTGCTTACCGCTCCAAGCGGATGGCTCGATCGGCGCGGCCAGTAGTTTCTTTCAGCAGGAAGGTTCGGGGCCGAACAAGGGCCGCCAAACCGGCCCGCATGCGCACGGCATCTACCCCGACGCCGCGAACCGTTTCGTCTACGTACCCGACCTCGGGACGGACGATGTCTTCATCTATCGCTTCGATGCGACCAAGGGCACCTTGACTCCGAACGACCCGAAGTCCGGCCGCGTGGCGCCGGGCTCGGGCCCCCGTCATCTGGCCTTCCATCCGAAGGGTGGGTTCGCCTATGTCTGCAATGAGATGCTCCTGACGGTGAGCACCTTCATCGTGGATGCCTCGACCGGAGCGCTGAAGGAAGTTCAGGTGTTGCCGACCTTGCCCGAGGGGGCTTCCGCCAAGGGCGCTTCGACCGCGGAAATTTTCTGCCACCCGAACGGGAAGGCGCTCTACGTCTCCAATCGCGGCCACAATTCGCTGGCCGTCTATGCGATCGGCGCCGATGGAAAACTCGCGCTGATCCAGCATGTTCTCGATGTGCCGGCGGTACCACGCGGTTTCGGTCTCAGCAACGACGGCCGCTGGCTCCTGTGCGCCGGCCAGAAGTCGGGTACGATCAACGCTTACCGCATCGACCCGGCGACGGGCAAACTGACGGATACCCGGCAGTCCGTCGAGGCAGGGTCCGCCTGCTGCATCGTCTTCGCCCGTTAAGCCGCAACCGCGAGAATGAAGAGGGCGCCCGGCGGGCGCCCTTTTGCTTGGTGCCGGCCGCCGCGCTCAGTCGCGCTTGCGCTTATCGGTCGTCTTGCAGGCCTTACAGACGTAAATCTTGAAGATGCCGCCGCCGTCGTCCGGGAGCATTTCGAAGCCGTCCAATTCCATCTCCTTCTTGCATTTCGGGCAGACAGGGGTGGCCGGCGGCGAGACCTTGGGGGCCGTGGGCTTGGTTTCCGGCTTGGTCTCGGGTTTGCTGTCGGCGGCGACGGCGAAGGTAAAGACGCCACAGAAAAGGCAGACGAGCAGGGTGGGGCGGAAGGGCATGGAAAGAGTCTGTCGTTTCTTGTCGGGTACGGAAAGGCAAAAACCACGCTAACGTTCGCGACGGCTTGATAAGCGGCGGAGACCTCCTAGTTTGCCCGGATGCGGAGAACCCTGCTCCATTTGCTTTTCCTCGCGACCGTCCCGCTCGTGGCGGCGGTGGATTTCGACCACGAAATCGTGCCCTTGCTGCGCAAGCATTGCGGGGAGTGCCATACCGGCGACAAGCGGAAGGGTGGTTTCTCGATGAACACCCGGGTCTCCCTGCTCGAAGGAAGCGAGAATGGCCCGGTGGTGGTGCCGTCCGATGTCGCCCAAAGCAAGCTGCTCGAACTCGTGGCGAGCGCCGACCTGGACGTGCGCATGCCGCCGGAAGGGGACGGGCTGAGTCCGGCGGAGGTCGCCCGATTGAAGGCGTGGATCGCCGAAGGCGCGGTTTGGACCAGCGGTTTTGCCTTCAAGCAACCCGCGTACGAGCCTCCCTTGAAGCCGCGCACCCCCGTGCTGCCTGCGGCGCAGGATGGCCGCGAGCACCCGATCGACCGCGTTCTGGATGCATGGGTCAAGGCGCGGCAATTGCCGCGGCCCACCGTCGCCGATGATGCGACCTTCTTGCGCCGCGCCTACCTGGATCTCGTCGGCGTCTTGCCGACGGCCGCCGAAAGCGACGCGTTCCTGGCCGAACGCGCTCCCGACAAGCGGGCCAAACTCGTCAAGACCCTGCTGGCGCGCGACCTCGACTACGCCGACCACTGGATGGCTTTCTGGAACGACCTGCTCCGCAACGATTATGCCGGGACGGGCTACATCGATGGCGGCCGCAAGCAGGTCACCGGTTGGCTGTACGCCGCCCTCGCGGAGAACAAGCCGTACGACGCCTTCGTGCGCGAGCTCATCGCCCCGACCCCGGCCAGCGAAGGTTTCGCGAAAGGCATCATCTGGCGCGGGAGCGTGAGCGCGGGGGCCCGCCCGGAACTGCAGTTCTCCCAGAGCATCTCCCAGACGTTCCTGGGGATCAACATGAAGTGCGCTTCCTGCCACGACAGCTTCGTCGATCGGTGGAAGCTCCGCGACGCCTACGGCTTGGCGGCCATCACCTCCAACCAACCATTGGAGCTGGTGCGTTGCGACGTCCCCACCGGCAAGACCGCGGTCGCCGCCTGGCCCTTCCCCGAGTTGGGCCAAGTCGACCCAAGCAAGCCGCGCTCCGAGCGCTTGCAGCAATTGGCGGCGCTCATGACGCATCCGGAGAATGGACGGCTGCAGCGCACGATGGTCAATCGGCTCTGGCATCGTCTCATGGGACGCGGGGTCGTCCATCCCGTCGACGCGATGCAGACCGAGCCCTGGAACCAAGACCTCCTCGATGTCCTCGCCAATCGCCTCGTCGAGTCCAAGTACGACCTGAAGGCGGTCTTGGAATTCATCGCGACTTCACAGGCCTACCAGGCGCGGACCGAGACGTTGACCCGCACCACCGACGACAAGGGCTATGCGTATCGCGGCCCGCGCGCCAAGCGGCTGACGGCGGAACAGTTCGTCGATGCGCTCTGGCGGCTGACGGGCACGGCCCCGCTCAAGGTGGATGCCGCGGTGGCGCGGGCGACCGCGGGCCAGCCTTCGTTGCCGTGGCAGGCCCAGCCGCTGTGGTCCAACGATAAAGCCAAGGGCGCGCTCCCGCCGGTGGGCGAAACCCGCGTCTTCCGCCTCCGCTTCCGGGTCGCCGAGGCGGTGGTCAAGGCGGGCTGCGTCGTTTCATGCGACAACAGCTACGAGCTCTTCGTCAACGGCCAGACGGCCTCCAAGGGCGACGATTGGCAGACGCCGCAGGCCTTCGACCTGACCTCCTACCTGCGTCCGGGTGAAAACGAATTCCTCTTGGTGGGACGGAATGGCGGCAATGCGCCGAACGCCGCCGCCATCTGGCTCCAGGCCTTCCTCCGCGATGGTAAGGGGAAAGACACGACAATCGCGACCGGTCGGTCGTGGGAATGGACGGCCGCGGTACCGAACGCCAAAGGGGTGCTGCCGGCGAACGCCACCTGGCGTCCGGTCGCGGTCTTGGCCGATCGCGGGTGGGCGAAGGGTGAGGCGAAGATGGCCGAACTCCTCGCGCAGATGTCCGGCAAGGGCAGTCCGCCGGCGCGGGCTTCGCTCGTGAAATCCGACCTCCTGCAGCGTTCGCTGGGCCGGCCCAATCGCGAGCAGATCGTCTCCATGCGCCCCAATGAATTGAGCACGCTGGAAGCCATCGACCTCGCCAACGGCCAAGCCTTCGCCGACCTGCTCGGCCGGGGCGCCGCCAACCTCTTGCGGCGGCCGTGGAAGTCGCCCGACGATTTCACGCAGTGGCTCTACGTCTCCGCCTTGTGCCGTCCGCCATCCGCCGCCGAGCTCAAGGTGGCCCAAGAGCTCCTTGGGCCGCGGCTCACCGAGCAGGGCGTCGCCGATTTGCTCTGGGCGGTTTGCATGCTCCCCGAATTCCAGACCATCCGCTAAACACCATGTCCCTTCCTCACGATCTGCCTCTCGATCCCGCCTTGCCTGAACCCTTGGCCCGGCGCGAGTTCCTGCGCCTCCTCGCGGGGGCGGGTTTGGCCACCTTATCGTTGGGCGCCCCGAAGCTCCTCGGGTCCGACGACAAGGCCGTTGTCCACCCGCCCGCCAAGGCGGATGCTTGCATCCTCATCTGGCTCGCGGGCGGCATGGCGGCGCCCGAAACCTTCGACCCGAAGCGCTACGCACCCTACGAAAAGGGCCTCGAATACAAACGCGTGCTGAGCACCTTCCCCGCCATCAACACTTCGGTCGATGGCGTGCGGATCTGCCAAGGCCTCGAGTCGATCGCCCAGGTCATGGACCGCGCGACGCTCATCCGCTCGGCGGTCCAGCCTGACCTCGGCAGCATCCTCCACTCGCGCCACCAATTCCATTGGCACACGGGCTACGTTCCGCCGCAGACCGTCGCGGCGCCGCACATCGGTGCGTGGATGGCGCGCGTGCTCGGTCCGCGCAATCCCGTGATGCCGGCGTTCATCAACATCGGCCAGCGCCTCGAAGGCGTCGGCGAAAGCGAAGAACTCAAGGCCTTCACGACCGGGGGCTTCTTCGGGGGCGAATACGGGCCGATGAACCTGCCCTTCCCGGAGGACGCCGCCGCGGCGGTGCGTCCACCGAAGGGCATGGATACCGGCCGTTTCGTCAACCGGGACAAGGAGTTCCGTCGCTTGGTCGACGCGACGCCGCACCGGGATCTGCTCAGCGACTATCAGCAGGAGTCGATGCTCCGCTCGATGGATAACGCCTATCGCCTCCTCAGCGCGAAGGAGCGCGCCGCGTTCGACCTCACCTTGGAGCCCAAGGAGGTCCAGCAGGATTACGACACCTCGCGCTTCGGCCGGGGTTGCTTGCTTGCGCGCCGCCTCGTCGAAAACGGCGCCCGCTTCGTCGAGGTGACGACGGAGTACGTGCCCTTCTTCCAGTGGGATACCCACGGCAAGGGCCACGACATGGTGGCCAAGATGCATAAGGAGATCGACCGACCCATCGCGCGCCTCATCCGCGACCTCGAAGCCCGCGGGCTCCTGGACCGCACGTTGGTCGTCGTCGCCAGCGAGTTCAGCCGCGACGCGATGATCGAAGGCCGCCCCGGCTCCAAGGCCGGCGACCAGTCCTTCCACAAAGGCATGACCATCGAGAATCCTGACCACTATGGCTTGCACCGGCACTTCACGGGCGGCACCAGCGTCGTCATGTTCGGCGGCGGCGTCGGCAAGGGCAAGGTCTACGGTGCGACCGCCGATGAGCGGCCCTTGGTCGCGATCAAGGACCCGGTCTCCGTCGAGGACATGCACGCGACCATCTTCACGGCGATGGGAATCAGTCCCAAGACGGCCTTCGACATCGAAGGCCGGCCCTTCTACGCGACCATCGACGGGAAGGGGAAGTCCGCGAACATCTTCGGCTGATCAGCGCAGGGCGCGCAACGCTTCCGCCTGGGCGGCGATGGCCGCGCCGATGAGTTCGTCGGTGCGGAGCATGGCCTCGGGTAGGGGCATGTCCGCCGGCTTGATGGCGATGAGCAGGTCGAAGCAGTCGCGGAGCCCAGGGGCGTCCGTGACGCTACCCGCTATCCCGACGACTTTCTTGCCGAGGCTTTGCGCGAGCTTGGCGACGCCGATCGGCCCCTTGCCTTGCAGGCTTTGTTCGTCGAGCCGCCCTTCGCCGGTGAAGACGAGGTCCGCTTGGTGGATCCGTGCGGCAAGGCCGACTTGCGCGGCGACGAGTTCAAAGCCGCTGGTCAGTTTTCCGTCCGCGAAGGCCAGCAGCCCGAAGCCAAGTCCGCCGGCGGCCCCGGCGCCCGGCTGCTGCTGGTGGTCCGCGCCCGTGGCCTTGGCCGCCAACCGCGCAAGATGCGCGAGCCGCGCCTCGAACCACGCAAAGTCCTGCACGCCCTTTTGCGGTCCGTAGACGCGCGTGGCGCCACGTGGTCCGAGCAAGGGGTTGTCGACGTCGCACGCCACCAGGATTTCAGGCAGCTGGTCTGCGGGGCGTTCGATGCGCACGGCTTCCAGGAGCGAGTCGAGCGTGGGCTGAAAGGCCGCACCGTCGGCCCGGAAGAAGCGCCAGCCCAACGCCACGGCGACGCCGAGCCCGCCATCGTTGG
>SXGQ01278476.1_pt1 | contig 28796 bp, 18 predicted proteins | sample 3178371 | NCBI WGS metagenome assembly SXGQ01 (sample SAMN11356859, study PRJNA531348) | freshwater metagenome | isolation source: freshwater sample F1-20 | place: China: Fuxian Lake, Yuxi | collected 2017-12-25 | reverse complement strand
ACATCAAAGTTATATAAGTTTTGACTATTATAAGGAGGTAATATTACAACCTTATCTTTTGCACTTTGATGTTTAGAATCATTAAACTTGGAGTTTAGTTTATATCTTCCACTGATTTTAAAGATTCTCTCATAAGAACCTGTAATGTTTTTTAGGTAATCACTAAACATCATTATTTCTAACATTGACTTGATAATAATATCAGGCTCAAGGTCTATATCTTTCTTTAAGTACTCACCAAGATGATATTGGATTTCTTGATTCTTTGTATAATCAATCAACTCACAATCAAATAGATTTTCTTCTACACTCTTCTCACCACAATCAATGATAACCATAGAAGAATCAGGTGCATAAGTCTCAATGGACTTTAATGTTTCTTTTGTTTGTGCAATGCGTTCTTTTGTGGAACACTTACCATAAGAAGTGTATATTGCAGAAGTTATAATAAAGTGAGAAGTCATTTATACTCTATAAACTTCTTATCTAACTTCTCAATAATATCCACATCAATTTTATGACCTTCTTTCCAGAACTCCATATTCATTTCATTATACTTCTGGACGATTTCTGGTGGTAGAATACATCTTGGAGGGTTATATTCTACTTTTCTCTTGACTGTATGAAGGTCTTTAAGGTTACATGCTTTATCAAAGTTCTCATTAGAGTACTCTACATTCTCAAAGTCGTGAGAATAATAAGGTCTTTCCAGAAACTCATACACTTTTCTCATTGTCTTCTCTGGAGTTTTACATAGGTTCTCATACTCAATCAACATAATCATTTCTGGATGAAGTGCATAACCTTCTAAAAGGAAAGAGAAATAATTAATTATTTCTCTTTGAAAAAGTTCTTGAATTCTTATAAAAATATTTTCAGAAAAAATCTTTTCATTAATTTGTTTAGTGTAAAAATAATTTCTATTAAATAAAACTTCAAAGGAGTTAAGAATGGAAACTATGTCTCTTACAGAACATAAGATTTTAGTATAAGGAAAGAGTGCTTTGAGAAATGGTGTTTTCTTCGTCCAACCACGACAACTATCAAAGATAACTGGTTTCTTTATGTGTTTATAATACCCATCAAAAACCCCATACATTAGATTTTTTCTTTGGTCTTCTGTGATATTAAGGTTATTTTCACCATTTGTAATCACATCAATTGAGTTTCCTGTAAGTCCTTGTACTGGTGATGCAATATCAGCATAGAAATCTGGGTTCTGTTTGAGAATACCAGAAAGTAATGTAGAACCAGACCTTGGAAGTCCGGAGATGAAGAAAAACTGCTTCATTCTTGTGGTGGATATGCAATCGTACCTTTAGGAAGTACAATCAAATTAAATGAGATTGAGATGCGTTCTTCATCGTGATTATTGGTTTCTACTGAATGTGGTAAGTAAGAAGGAAAGAGAATAATATTACCTTCTACTGGTTCTATACGAATACTTTCTCCCGTGAACTGGTTCTTTTGTGAAGTGAGAGCACAACCATTCCACATACGATTGATTGCAGGATTTTGCAGTACTAACTTTCCACTTTCTTCTGGTGCTTGGAGATAAAATACCCCAGAGAATACATCTCCATGTACGTGCTCACTATTCATACACTGACGAGTATCATTAATGTTTAACCATGCTGATGTAAGTGCAATATCACAATCCACAAAGTCTAAATCTCCTACTGCCTTAAATCCCAACTGGCAGAGATACTCAAAGAGTGGACGAAGTTCTTCTACTCCTTGTAATGTTTCTGGAGAATGATAACCAGCAATATTTGATTTTTGTACTGAAGGGTTTTGGTCCTTATAAGTTCTTACTGCATTTAGGAAGATTTCTTTGTGTTCATCAAACTCTGGATATTCACTTTGCCAGAGAGGAACTGAATAAATGGGCATTAAGTTCATAGTGATTTCAGTGCAAGTTTCTTATATTATATCATATTTAGATGGTTTCGTAAAGACACGTTTAATCAGTTCACTTGCGTCTTTATAGATTTGGAGTTTTCTGCCATAATGTATTATAAAAAAAATCGGGTACAAAGTACAAGTATCAATAAGACACACACCTGAATGAACGAACACAGTAGGCGTTCCCCTCAAAATCGTTTATGCCGGCCCCTGTTACAAAGTTATATCCTATGGCAAAACCGCCGTGGTTGTCTGTACTACTCCAGTATCCTGCGGAGGAGTAACAGGGTGATGGACCCCAAAAGGACCTACAGCAGTATCCTGGGTTCAGGAGTTGTGATGATGTGGGTAAAAACCATCCAGTACAACCAGTACAAGTTTGAGCAGCGGTATTAGCACCATCTCTGTCGTACCAGTTTCTCGAGACCTCTGCACAATAAGGGGCCACAATCCACTGAATACCACCAGCAGTGCACATTAAAAAACCACCTAAATGTGCAGATCCCAGACCAACTTGTTCGACAGAAAACTTATAAGAACTCCCAGCACCAACAGCAGTGGATGTATTAACCCCTGTAAAACTTGCGTCATTAATAAATTGTTTTGTTATAACAGTAAATATAGTATTTGCAACTCCTGGTACTGATTTTGGAAAATCACTTGATGGATTTATAACTAAAGTTCTAGATCCATCCACAAATGATATTTGAGAAATTCCTGCCCCAACATTGAACCTTTGTAATAAAGCGCCAGAATTATTTTTTAATTCTACAAATCCTGTTGTCCCAACTCCAACTGCCTTATTAAAATATACTTTAATATCACTAGACACAGAAATGTTGGTTGCAAGATGTGATGGTTCAAATACATCTATTTTAAGAGGAACAGAAATATCAAGAGCAAATAAAGTTCCAGCAATTGCTATATTTCCACTACCAAATATAGTTGACCCAGTTCCAACTTGCACTCTACCAGTGGTTCCACCAGTTCCTATAGTTACAATACCAACATTTGAAATATTTTTATTATCATCAATTATTGATGTTCCACCAATTTTGATTGCCATCTTCGTTTACACTCGGCAGTTTTTATTATTTAGCACTCTTAAGTTCTCTAACCTCTGCTTTGAGTTCTTTGATTGCTTCTATCAATACTCCAATAATACCATTATAATTCACTGATTTAGTTTCTCCATCACCAACAAGTTCTGGTAGGACTTCTTCTAATTCTTGTGCAATCACACCATAAGAACTTCTACCACTTTCTTTCCAATCAAATGATACTCCACGGAGATTATCCACAACATCTAATGCATTTTGAACTGTATGCACATTTGTTTTTAATTTAGCATCAGAGGTTGAGTTAATATCTGTACAAGTAACAACTCCTGAAACTAATACATCACCAACTACATGAAGTTTTGAGGTTGGAATACTTGTTCCAATACCAACACTACCAGTGCTTGGAATATAAACAAATCTACTTCCTACTGATGCAATACCGATAATAGACGTTGCTGCCCCACCAACAAATCCAATGTCTTGTGCAACTGATGTTATTGATGTTGAAATACTTAAAGAACCTCCACCAGAAATACTAATACTTACAGTTTTAGTAGAAGAATTATATAAGAATGTATTTCCTGCTCCAATAAAGTTAAGAGCAGTCACTACACCTGTGGTAACATTTAATCCACCAGACTGAATACCAATATTAAATCCACCAGATGCAGTAATAATACCAGTTACATTTAAACCAGTGGAGTTAATAGTAACAGCAGTTCCTACGATTGCAGAAGTTGCAGTCAAATTAGTAATAGTTCCTGCAGTACCAGTAAGATTGGTAATTGTTCCCACACCAGCATTCACATTTCCACTAAATGTAGTAGCAGTAATGACTCCAGTGACTCTTACATCACCAACCACATCAAGTTTTGATGTTGGATTTGTGGACCCAATTCCAAGATTACCAGAAACATAAGCACCACCAGATACTTGAAGTCTCTGTGATGCTGTTCCTGTAGAAGTTCCTGAACCAATGAATACGGGCCCATTGGTGAATGTAGAAATACCAGAGATTTGTAAATCAGTAAAAGTATTTGGTGCATTTGATACTGCACTTTCTATTGTTGCTGTTGTTGTTGCATCTAATGAAGCAATATTTTGTAGTTGTCTTCCTGAACTAATGACTTGTGTAGAACCGATATTAAATCCACCAGATGCAGTAATAATACCAGTTACATTTAAACCAGTGGAGTTAATGGTTGTTGCAGAACCAACGATTGCAGAATCACCAAAGAATGTTCCTCCAGCAGAGACTGTAATATTTTCTACAGTAATATGACCTGCACTAAAACCTTTAAGAGAATCTCTTGCAACAATTGTGTCTGCAGTATTTGAACTTACTGCATTAACATTCCAAGTTTGTGCAGAAGAACCATTATAATTATTTCCAGATATATAAGACCCTGGTATATGATCAAAAAGACTACTACCAAGAGCAACACCAGAAAGTGTTGAGTTAATCAGTTGAGAATTACTAACTGCACCATTAACAAGCATTAAGGTAGTAATCACACTCGTGCTACTTGTTGAGACTAATGTTCCAATACCAGAAGGAATATTTTGAGATGTTCCACCAGTATTTGTAATAATACCAATTGATGGTGATGTGAGTGTCTTATTTGTTAAAGTTTCTGCCCCAGTTAGAGTTGCAAAATTATCATCACTTAATGCAGTATTAAATTGTGCGACTGTTCCTGTTAATGTATTATTAGAAAGGTTAAGTGTTTTAGTTGTAAGAGTTTGACTATCACTTGTTCCTACAATATCCCCTGATGGGGCATGTTTTCCATCAACAGTATCTGCATTTAAGTTTGCAACATTTGTTGTAGACTGAACAACAAAAGGTGCTGTTCCTTGTGATGCCTGTGATTGAATTTGACCATTTACAGATAACTTATAAAGGTTGGTAGAAGTACCAATACCAACGTTACCTAATTCTCGATAGATGCTGTATTGATTGTCTATTGATGCTGCTAACCAAACTTCTAGAGCTCCATCAACTAAAAGACTTCCGCCCAAATAAAATGCTGTTGCACTGACTACTCCTGCATTTACATCAGTAATATTAATTTGATTGAATGTCGCATTTCCATTAAATGTAGAGATACCATTAACTACAAGATTCCCAGGAAGAACTAAATTACTTGATAATCCAACCGTTGGAGTAGAACTTTCTCCAGTTCCACCAGTGATTATTATTTCACTAGTAATTCCAGTTATTGATTGTATATAATCACCAGAAGTATAAGTTCCAAGTGTGATTGAATTTGGCGCAATTGTTGCAGCAAGAGATACATTTTGAGTTCCTTTAAAAGAAACAGATGGTGCAGTTACAAATCCTCCAGTAATACTAAAATCTCTTGCAGATGCTAATGATGTTGCAGTTCCTGCATTACCAGTCAGTTCACCAACAAATGAAGATGCAGTTATAACACCAACAAAACCAGAAATACCATTGGAATTTAATATAAAACCAGTTCCAATACTGATTTGATTATTGTTTCCATCTAAAATAATACTTGATGAACCAATAGTAAGAGTATCAGTAACTCTTGCAGTTCCTTGTACAAGTAGTGCAGTAGTTCCAATTCCAATATTTACTGTTCCTGAAGAATTGGTAATCGTTGCAACCCCAGCAACTAGTGCATCACCAATAACATGAAGTTTACTTGTTGAGTTTGTGGTTCCAATACCAGCACTACCAGAGACATATAGATTAGTAATGTTTCCATTAGTAATAGTTCCTGCAGTACCAGTTAAGTTGGTAATCGTTCCATTGGTACTGTTAAAAGTCGTAATGGTTCCTGAAGTACCAGTTAGATTGGTAATCGTTCCATTAGTAATAGTTCCTGAAGTACCAGTTAGATTGGTAATCGTTCCATTGGTACTATTAAAGGTTGTTATGGTTCCTGAAGTACCAGTTAGGTTGGTTATAGTTCCATTGGTACCATTAAAGGTTGTTATGGTTCCACTTGTACCAGTTAGATTATTAATAGTTCCATTGGTACTATTAAAGGTTGTTATGGTTCCTGCAGTACCAGTAAGATTGGTAATTGTTCCATTGGTACTATTAAAGGTTGTTATGGTTCCTGCAGTACCAGTTAGGTTGGTTATAGTTCCATTAGTAATAGTTCCTGAAGTACCAGTTAAGTTGGTAATGGTTACATTGGCACTATTAAAGGTAGCAATGGTACCAATACCAGTAACTAGTGCATCTCCAGTAACATGAAATTTTGATGTTGGATTGGTTGTTCCGATACCCACATAAGGAGTTGTCTCAGTGGTTATTCCAATATCTTTCGTGTTATTGTCGATATAGATGAATGAACCGAACTGGGATAACTCCCTATTTCTAATGGTCATTTTATATGTCTACAGTTTATGCTTTAAATATTTAGTTTTTAAAATAAAGTAAATGATGTACTACCAATCCCAGAAGCAGTGAATGTTACTTTGTTTCCAACTAATGATATTTGAATTGGTGTGGTGTTTGCAATACTAATGAATCCATTAGCAAGAACAGTTCCATTAACGTGAAGTTTTGATGTTGGAATTGTGGTTCCAATACCTACAGAACCAATACCAGTAACAACAAAAGATGATGTTGCCCCAGAACCAACCTGCAATTTTTGTAATGGGTTTGTGGTTCCAATACCAACATTATCCAGTGCATAATAAATTTTATCTCCAGATCCAGACTGCCAAAAAATACTTGGGTATTCATTAAATGGATTATATGAAACAAAATTAAGAGTATCACCAGCATAAGCAAAATCTGTAAGTGTGATTGAAGTTCCACTCGTTGCAATAAATTCACCAGCAGATAATCTAATACCATTCAAATATACATCAACAAGTCCAACTTCATAATTGGTATTAAAAACAGATTGTCCTTCAGTTGCTGTTTGAGTATCTGTTTCGACAACACTTTGTTGTACCTGGGCCCAAGTCACACCAGTTCCAGTATGTCTCAAATATGATCCATAACCACCAGTACTAGAACCTGCAGTCAATAACCCATTGATATCAATATCATTGACTATTGTTGTCCCAGAACTAGTTATATTGGTAATAATTCCATTGGTACTATTAAAAGCAAAAATAGTTCCAGCAGTACCACTAAGATTGACAATAGTTCCATTGGTACTATTAAAATTGGTAATGGTTCCTGCAGTGCCACTTAAGTTGGTAATAGTTCCATTCGTACTATTAAAATTGGTAACAGTACCAGAAGTACCAGTGAGATTAATGATATTACCATTAACAATAGTACCAATACCATTTACACTTAAATCAGTAGATCCAATTGAACCTCTCACATCAAGAGTTAATCTACCTAAAGTAGTACCAATACCAACATTCTTGGTAACTGAATCTACAACAAGTGCATCAGCAGCAATTTCTATTCCGTGCTTGATGACAAAATTTTTATTTATGGCCATGATTGGGTTTCACTCTCCACCCTTTAAATTTTAACTATTTATAAACTTAACCTTCCCGCAAGAGCAATCGTCCATTGTCCTGTAGTACCAGTAGTGCGGCCACCAAGTCTTGCAGCAACAACACTTACACCACTAGCATACCCACCAGCACCTCCTCCACCTGCAGCAGATCCAATATTTGCTGCATTTCCTCCACCACATCCAGATCCACCTGCACCATCATTAGAAGATTGTGCATAACCACCATTATTTCTATGAGAAGTACCACCCTTAAACCCCCTACTGATGAGTGCTGCTCCACTAATGCTCTGTCCATTGATATTCAGTGCGGAATTACCATAGTTTCCGCAAGGACTATAGTTTGTTCTCCAAAATGCAGCAGGAGCACAAGAAGGATCACCAATCGTACAAGAAGAAACTATACCACCGACTATTGATGTTCTACTAGCATCACAATAACTATCACCACCAGGGAAATAACCTAGACTTCTTGCACTATTAGTTCCACCACTTCCAGAACCCGAACCAGAACCATTTTCTCCAGAAATACCTGCACCACCACCTCTTCCACCATTTCCATTAGTTCCTGCTCCTCCACCACCACCACATACAGCAATTAATCTTGCTTGTTCATAGAGGAAACAACCACCACCACCATTACCATTATTTGAGGGTAGAGCTCTAATCATATACTCTGTGTTTTGTCTTAATGTAAGTCTCACGATTGCAATTCCACCTTCACCACCTCTGAAATTTCCAATATCTCTACCTCTTCCACCTTCCATTTTTATATCTACAACAAGATCTTCAAATGGAGAATAGAATTCATAATTGGCACCGGAACTAAAAGTAAAAGTACTTAAATTAACATCCGCATAACTTATAGATGTATCAAAATCACCTCTTCCCCCAGCTTTGATGATTTTTGTTCTTTCATTTACAGTGAATGACGCTAATTCAGATTGGAATGGAGAATTACTTGCAGTACATGTTGAACTAGGGTCAGTGATAATTGCGTATAAAAGTCCACCAGCACTTGTGCTACTTGGCGTATATGTTAGAGTCGGTGTTGTTGCTCCCAAAATAGTACCAAATGGGAATGCTGAAGTATTTGTACCATCAACAAATGGTCTACCATTATTAGTCCATTGATAATTAAGTGCTCTTCCATCAGAAGCACTTGCTCTAATATTAAATGTTGCCGTTTCTCCAACAAATACAGTTCTGTCTAAAGGATCACCTGGAGTTTGAGTGATTGTTGGTCTTGGTTCAATAACGTTTACTATATAATTCGCATTATTGGATTGTACTGTACTTGCACCACTATAAGATACTCTTACAAATACCGTATTATTTCCACCTTGATTTTCAAGAACCTTGAGTGTTAGGGTAGTACCTGTTACTCCACTTACATCAGTGCTGTTTGCTAGAACACTTCCATTTAAAAACCATTGATATGAAAGAGTTGCACTGGTTGGATTATCAACTGTTGCACCAACACTAAAAGTGACTGATCCACCACTTCCAGTACATTTATTAAATGTTGCCGAAGCATTACTTGGTTGACTTGTGATTCTTATTACGGGTATTGGAGCAGCAACAGTCACGGTTGCACTTCTTGTTGTTGTTCCTCCAGTATTTGATGCAGATATTTGATAGGTTTGAGATGAGGTAAGATTCGTAATTGTTTTAGAACCACTTAATGCAGTTTCTCCAAAGTTTGATGTTAAAGATTCTGCATCAGATGTACTCCATGTTATTGTTGTAGATCCACCATTAGCAATTGAAGATGGAGATACACTTAAGGATGCCGTGGGTGCAGGTCTTGCTGCAACAGTTACTGTTACACTTCTTGTTGTTGTTCCTCCAGTATTTGATGCAGATATTTGATAGGTTTGAGATGAGGTAAGATTATTTAAAGTAACAGAACCACTTAAGGCAGTCTGATCAAAATTTGATGTTAAGGAGTCTGCATCAGATGTACTCCATGTTAAAATTACAGAACCATTATATGCAATTGAAGTTGATGATGCACTTAATGATGCTGTTGGTACAGGTCTTGCAGCAACAGTTATAGTAACTCTTCTTGTTGTTGTTCCTCCTGGTCCAGTTGCATTAATTTCATATGTTGCAGTTGATGTTAAATTGTTTAAAGTAACAGAACCATTTAATGCAGTTTGTCCAAAATTAGAAGTCAAGCTTGTTGCTCCGCTAGTACTCCAATTTAAAGTTACAGAACCATTATATGCAATTGAAGTTGATGATGCACTTAAGGATGCTGTTGGTGCTGATGGGGGAGGTGGAGGCGCATCTACTGATAGGAATGTATTTGCATTTGCTGAACCTCCTGGTCCATTTACAGTAATAGAATATGTTTGACTTGATGTTAGATTGGTAAAAGTAACTCTACCACTAGTTGTAGTTGCTCCAAAATTAGAAGAACTTACACTTGTTGCATTTGAACTGCTCCAAGTTAGTGTTGCAGATCCACCATTAGCAATTGAAGATGGAGATACTGATAAATTTACAGTAGGTGCTGGTGGTGCTGCAACATTAACAGTTGCAGATCTTGTCGTTGATCCTCCTGGACCACTTGCAGTAATAGAATATGTTTGACTTGATGTTAGATTAAAAAATGTAGTAGATCCATTTAGTTCAGATCTTCCAAAGTTAGAACTTAAACTTGTTGCATTAGTTGTATTCCAACTCACTTGTGCAGATCCACCATTAGCAATTGAAGATGGAGATACTGATAAATTTACAGTAGGTGGTTGTGGTGCTGCAGCAACATTCACAGTTACAGATCTTGTTGTTGATCCACCTTGATTTGATGCTGTGATTGTAAAAGTTCTACTACTGATTAAATTTGATATCGTAACACTTCCATTTAGTTCAGATCTTCCAAAGTTAGAACTTAAATTTGTTGCCCCACTTGTATTCCAATTAATAGTTACAGATCCATTATATGCAATTGAGGTTGATGATGCACTTATTGATGCTCCCGGAGGAGGTGGAAGTTGAACACCAGAACCCACCACATTCGAATAAATTGGTTCATTAATTGCTCTTCCATTTTTTCCACTTCCATATGCAGAAGGATTAAATCTTGCCTCCAAATAAAATACTCTACTTGCATCAGAAGTTTGAAGATTTGTAATTACTAGAGTATTTGTTGAAGTTCCAGAAAGTCTATTTCCATCGGATAAGGCAACACTTCCCTCATACCAACGATACGCAATAGAACCTGTTGGAGTAGCAGTATTACCTGTCCCGAGAAAGACAGCAGTTGCAACTCCAACAAATGATACAGTATCACCAACTTGTCCGGATATTCCTGATGGAGTTTGTGTAAATGATAGAACAGGTCCGTTAATATCAAGACTTGTAGGTATTACTCGATAAAAACTTTGATTTATCATCCGAAGTTTTGTCCTCCAACTACACCATAAAGACTTGCCCCACCATCAAATGTCTTAAATGAATACATATCAGTTTTTAATGCAGTAGTAGTCACATCTGGAACAACACCACCACCAGGCCAATAAACTGGAATTGTTGCGGGAGCAGATGTCTTGAAGGTATCAATTCCAACAGAATGTCCTACAGCATTTTGTGTAATCAAAATGCTAAATGCAGTGGACTCGGAAGGAATATTTAATAATGTAAATTGACTTACTGCTGCTGATACTGTAAGAGTAAATGTTTGTGCCTTGGACAAGTCAACATCAACATTGCCAGAAGAAATCGATAATGGTATAACTGCCTCCGAGTAAGATTTAAATCTTACAGAACCTTCAATATCAAGTTTTGCTCTTGGTGTTAAAGTTCCAATTCCGACTGATGTTGAACTTGTCGTAATAACTGTTCCACCAGAACCAACAGATAATGTCGATGCAGTTACGATACCTGCATTAATTGTTCCTGTTCCACCTGCAAGACGATATGAGGTTGCTGTGATAATTCCACCAATCGAAACATTTTGAGTTGTGACTTGTCCAGTAAAAATTGATTTATTTTCGACATAAAGATCAGTGTTTCCTGTTCCTACGGCACCTAAATGTAAGTTATAAAGAGGAACTGTTGTGCCAATTCCAACTTTTGCTATCGAGGCATAAATACCGGTTCCCAATCCAACACCAACTTGTGTCCATCCACTTGCACCAGCATTAAGATTTGTTATTCCGGATCCGTCACCAACAAATATTCCATTAATAGTTCCATTTACATTTAGTTTGTACCCATTATTAGTAGCACCAATTCCAACACCATTGCCATCAACACAAAATAAAGACGATCCAGATCCAACTCTTAATGTACAATCTCCAGGAGAAGTGGTTGCAATTCCAACTCCATCAAACAATACAACATTTGAATCTTTTGATAGACTAACGTTTCCAAAACGATACCAATCATTGTCTGTTGTATAAATCCACCCAATATATCCACCCTTAACTGGATTTTCATAATAGACAATATCTCCAGGATTTCCTGAAAGTGTTGGGGCAGAAACTCCAACAGTATATTTTCTCGAAACAATAGCATCTCCTTGTAAAAATAAAGAATTTGCTTCTAATCCTTTTGCTGATGTTGATGTGATTTTATTTGTAAAAACTACTGGGCCATTAAATTCTGAAATAGCATTTCCATCAGATCCACCCTCAATTCTAATCGATCTAGAGAAATTTGCTTCGATTGGATTGATAACATTCAGTTCTGCAAGATTACTAATGTCTTCTCCTGTTACAGTTTGAATTGGTGTATCAAAAATTTCTTCTCTACCAGTAACGGTACTTAATTTTTTATTACCATTAAAAGATGCACCCCTATCATTCATTCCAGTATAGAAGTTAATTCCACCATTTCTTCTTGTCGATTGTGCAAGAAGTTCCTCTTCTGAACTAATTTGTCGATCTTGTTTATTTGGTAATGCAGTCGAATAATTTCCAGGACCAAATCCAACATATTCAAAAGTATGTCCAGATGCTCTTAAAATCGAATGCCTTCTCATTTCAATCGGCAGTGGTCTAATTTTTCTGACTACCGAATTAATTACATGTGTCGATGCCTTTGTACCAAGAACTCCTCTAAAAACATAAATTGGATTTGATGGAGTACCTGAAATTGTTGTTTTGACTCTTAAAATTTCATCATCAATAGACAAATAATCTCCAATATTAATATCTAAATCTTGAATATTTGTGATTTCAATTTGATCTGTATTTGTATTTGAAATCTGTGATGATAGAGTGGTTGTGATTCCTGCATAAGGATAAATTTGTCTACCATTTAAATTTTCATTTTCTAAAGTTAAAACACCACCACTAGAAGTAAATCCTTCTGGTAAGATATAAAGGGTTCCTGTTGCTGCAGAAACAAAAGTTGTAACTCCAATATTCACTGAAACCGAAGTTAAACTATTGATTTGAGTAACTACAAAATCACCGTTGTAAACATTTTCATTTGCCCCTGCAAGACGAATCTTTTTATTTACAGAAAGTCCATGATTATCAAAAGTTGTAATGGTTGCAATACCAACAGTATTATTGTATGATATAGTATTAATTTTTACAGATTCTCCAGTCAAGTATGCAAACGAATTGAGTGTTGCTGTTAATCCAACTCCTGCAGATGCAGTAGTAACTCCAGCAAGTGCAGATGCAGATTCAATTGTAAAACTAGTTGCAGAACCAACTCCAACATTAGTAATTCTACCTAAGGTATTATAAATGTTTGAAGAAACTCCAACAATTCTGACTACATCATCTACATTATTATAGATTTTAGTAACTTGAACAACTGCCTGTGAATAACCTGCGGTTGTGGCAACTCCAACAATCGCAAGAGTATTTCCAATTCCAAAGGCACTACCACCATCCATAATTCTCACATTGGTAATATTACCAAATGAGTTGAATGATATCTTCGCAGTTGCATTCAAACCTGTTGTAGATGTACCAATTCCAACAAGTCTTGCATTATAGATATCTCCTGCAACTCCAGAACCATATCCAGCACCACTATTAGCAACACTTACTTGAGTGATTCTATTGAACCCATGATCAATAGAAGTATGAATTGTATGAATTGTTCCGCCGATAGAAGTTACAATATTGGTAATTCCTACACCAATATTAACGTCTTTTATGACTTTAGTGAGTGTTTCTCTAGTAATACTTCCACGAACATCATCAACAACTACATTTCCTATTGGACTTGCAACAGCAAACGATACCGTTTCTGCCGGATCAGATTCTGGATTGTCTCTATTTGTTTGTGGGTAAAGTTCTTTAATTGGTTGTGAGTAAGTTTCTCCAGTAAAAGGAGAAACATTTGGTGCATTTGAGGCATTTAAAATTGTTAGATAATAAATACCATCTTGCTTTCCAGAAATATATTGTTGAACTTCTTGAGTTCTATAAACGTAGTATGTAGTATCGAAGGATTTTCTTACAAAATATGGTAATAAAGTATTTCTTGCATTCGTATCATTTGTAAACAAACCAGGATCAGTATTAATACCAACACTAAATTGTTTTGAACTACTAATTCCGGTTACATTATAAATTCCATTAAATCCAGAAGATTCTGCACCAGTTACATTATTCGAACTCTTAATTTGAATTAATTTAACTTGAGAACCTACAGAAAGATTGTGTGGGAGTTCTGTTAGAATATTTGCAATATTTGAAGACCAATTTGCCCCGGCAATAATTTTGAAATTTCTCTGTTCGTTTACATTTGCAATCGATCCACTTCCAAAATAAGTTTGTATTTCTCCAGAAGTAGATCCAATAGAAGTACTCGATTCTTGAATAACAAATCCTTCTGTTGGTGGTCTTGCAGTAATTTCAGAATTAGAAGGAATAACATATCTTACACGATATAATGTATCAACAGAATTTCTATTATCTTGTATTCTTTTTATAAAAGTTCTGGGAGTTGCACTTCCAAGAGAAGTGGTTCCTAGACTTGTAATTGTTGAATAAATTGTATTTTCAGTTGCGGCAGAAGAAACATTAATGTACCACTGATTTTCATTTGTATTGTATTGAATTGGATGACCAATATCTCCAGAATTTTTATCTGATACTCTACTTACTATAGTTAATTTTCCACCATTATCATTAAAACTAATATTTGTTAAATTTGAAGTTGAATAAGAAATTGCATCTGCTGATGTTTTTGCTAATTTAATGTCAACATTCGTTGTAATTCCACTGCTTACATTGGCATCTGTAATTGCATAGTATGTTTGATTTGGTGAAATTCCATCTGGAAGATAACCATTATCTGAAAAAATTCTTATAGATTCTCCATTTAAAAATGGATGTGGGAAAGTAAATGTAATGGTACTATTCGCAATTGAATTAATACCCGCAATACTTCTACCAACAGTTGCCGTTTTTTCAGAACTTGTCTGACTGTTGGGCATTATAATTCTAGAAACATATTCAGATACTGTTCCATTTACTGGAATTAAAACCCTGATTTGATCGTTTTGTCTTGCCCCAACTCTATACCCTTCAATAACATTTGCTGGAGGTACATCAATATTTTTTTGATTGTAAAGATATAAATGACCAGTCGATGCAACACCAACGGTTTTCGAAACATCTATGGCATTAAATTCAAAAGAAACCTCATTAATATCAATTTGTCTTGGTGGAACAATATGGCTAATGAAACCTACATCATCTTGTAGAAATGCACTATCTCTGAATCCATCAGATATAAGTGCTCTTGAACCAAAGTTTGAGTTTGAGTTAGTAATCGATTGATCACCACCAGATTCTGCAACAAAATGTTCTGCAAAACCAATAGCAAAAATTGATACGTTTTGAAGAAATGCATTATTTGTTGCTTTAATGTGAAAGTTTCTATATTCCGGTTTATATACTGCTCTTGAATTTGTACTAATAGTTTCATTTCCTGATGCAGTATTATCATCATATAAACCTGTTGTTTCATTATAAATAACAAATGCATTGTCGTCTTTTTGTAATGAAACTCCAGTAAACTGTGCAGTTAACATGGACTTAAATCCATCTGCCTTGCTTCCATCAGCAAGCAGTCCACACATACCAAAAACTGAACGTAGAGAAACGTTAAAGATATATGGTGATGCAGATGTTACAGTATCAGTAGAAAGTGTGAGTGATGCCCCAGTTGGATCTGGTAAAGAATCAATTGGTGCATTTTGCACCTGATATGTAAATTGAGTAGAACTTAATCTTTCTGAAACAGCAAATTGTCCATTGTATCCAGATTCTGAAATACCTCTAATACGAAAACCAGTATCAACATCCAAACCAGCAATGGAACTTGTGGTTGTGACTGTAATAATATTTGATGAAATAACACCATTACCAGACTTAATACTCGATATTCCAACTTCACCGCTAGTTGGACCAACAATTCGATATTCATCAATTTTTGGTTGAATATCAAGACCAGCAGAGGGATAATCCGGTTCAATAGCACGTCCACTTGCCTGACCATATGCAAGACCAATCTTCTCATAATACATTTCCAGATCTGTGCGATCAGTAGAATATGTTTGGAAAACATCTTTAATGTTTACGTCATTTTTTCCATCTGCATACTCAAAACAAGTAAGTTTGTGATGAGAAAAGTTTGGTACTAATAAATTTGATGTATAATCAGTATAAACTTGTCCGTTTGGATCTCCATCAAATATAGAAAACTGCCAAAAATAACATGCACCAGTTACACGAAATATTGTAGATTTTTCAATGTTGTTATTAACTGGGTTTGGAACATATTTTGGTCTAATTCTTGTTTTTCTTAAGTCCAATCCAACAAGTGAAGTTCCCCGAGGAATAATAACCCCACCATGAATGCTATTTAACTTATACAGAGCATTATTGGTTGATGTTAAATCATAATTAGTTATTAAATCCCATGCAGGAAAATCACCGGATGTTACTCCACTTCTTAATCTAAAATTACCAGTTCCATCAGGAATCCATCCTGGTCTGTTATCTACAAGATGATCACCAGGATATATAAGAATTGTTGTTTTACCAAATCTATCATTATCCAACCCTCTTTGATATGAGAATCTTGCTGATTCTGCTAAGGCTCTTTGAATCGTTTTAAATGGACGTGTTAAACTATTTCCCTGATTTTCAATACTATCTGTCGAATCAAGAGAATTTGGATCAACGTAGAGTATAGCCCCACGCACTGATTTCAAAAAATTATCTAATCTGGAGAGACCCATTTTTTTATTTCTTATAGTTTCCGTTATAAGTTATTTATCATACAACAAAACCTCCGGTGAAGGAGGTTTTGGATTTACAAAAATAAAATTTAATGTCTGGATATTTTAATGATAAGAGCACATACCATTACAGAATAACTTAAAATAAATGCGTGAAAATAATCCACGAGTAAAAATTCTTGCTTACTCTTTTATGTATGATTTTTGTGAGTAATATTACCCACTTTGTTTTGATTTACTGATAAGATATTCAACAGTATTTGCAACATCATTCATCGCATCACGAAGATCTAAATTTTGTCCCGACTCCATATCAAAGGTAGATGGATCTGTAAGTGTCCATCTCCACTGATTCATATCTTTATTATACCAGAGATTTATGATCATTCTTATAGTATTCCAGGTTAACCCAATTCAGAAGAGCATTTACTTCTGCTCTCTTTTCTTCAGTAAAATCATTACCTTTACTGAATAGGTAGAAATCCAGTGCCTCAAGAGCAAGTTGTCTGTCTTTTTGTGATAGTAATGACATTTTATGTTTTATCAGGGGCCTGTATATACTAATTTATCTTCTTCTAATGTGCTACGAACATATTGTAATACATTCATAAACTCATCTACAGTATCACAGGACACTTTCTTCTCACCACCTTCGTTAGAATACAAATATACTGTTCTTTTGAGGGTGTCTACAACACATCGTGTCAGATACTCTTCTTGCATTTGAGTCATTTTGATTGCTTATGTATTATAGGGCACTGGAGAGGTTTTGTCAAGATTTAGAATTAAAATTCTTTTGTACCATAAACACGTAATGTACCTGCATCATCTTTTAAAATTCTGAAGGTAATCAGAGTATCTTGAGCGTTTATAAAATCTGGTGTGGCACCATTAGACCAGTTTATATTTTGAATATTTGTATTTACATATTGATATTGTCCATCTATTTTAAAGGATGTTCCGGCAGATACATTACCACCAGGATAAAAAACGTTGGATGCTCCAGTACCGGCAACAACTTGTGTTGCAATTCCGACAACTGTAATAGTTGCCATTTTTGAATTTAAATTTGAAAGATTTTGAAAATTCCATATTGGTACAGTAGCAATTCCACCAACAATAACCATATTATTTGCAAGATTCAAATCGATCATCCTACCACCTTCACCATTAACCCAAGGTGCATTTGTCCAGTCAGATCTCTTGAAAGATAAAGTATCACCAGAAGAAATACCAGAACTAATAGTAGATGCAAGAGAAATTATTGAAGTCGTCCCAAAACCAACAACTACTGTTGTTCCAAAACCAACAATGGGAATATTAACCGCACCATTTACAAATAACTCACCAACAATAACTTGTGTTTGATCAACTATTGCAGGAATGATATCAGTTCCAATTCCAGCATCAGTTGTTGCAATTGTTGTGTATGGATTCAAAGAAATAGAAATAGCAGTATTTGGATCAAATTGTAAGTTTAATCTATTCGACGATGTTATTCCACTCAAGACTCCTTTGCTAACTTGATATGATGATTGAAAGGATAATACATCAAGAATGTTTATATTTGCACTACTAATTCCAGAAGTGTTAATTTGTGCATCGTCAACATTAATATCATCATCAACTTGCCAAGAATTTGGTCCGCCATAATAAACTGGTTCATTAATTGTATGATATATACCAATTTGAGCTGGACCATAATAAGGTTCAATATTTTGAAGAATAGTTTTATAAGTCATTTAATAACTCCATCTTTTGTATCATAATGATAACCAGCAACAGAATATTCATCATTATTTCCTGGGTAATCTTGTGGTCCTTGTCCTTGGTATTCTGGAATTAATTTTTCTCCATCTTTTCTTTCTGCATGAATCATATAATAACAATCAATTGGAGATTTATTTCCAGATCGAATAAAAATTTTTGATTCACCTTCAATTTTATCTACAATTAAATCTTGAGAAGAACCAATTTGTGTAAGTGATACTGTAATACTTTCATAATTTACAAAGTTTTTCCAATAATCTGGAAGTTCAATTACATCATTTTCTTTAAGTCTACCTCTGAAATATACTGCATTTTCTGGACCCTCTAAACAAGTATGCCTCAATCTCCAACCAGATTTGTTTGGGTGTGGAATATCAAAATTTTTCTTATTGGAAAGTCTATGAAGTCCAAATTGAGATTCTACTTCTCCATCAGCACGAAGATTACCAACTCTCATATTATAATGAAGCCATGGAGTTACTGCTTCTGATGGATAAACATCATCGACAGTCAAACCTTTTACAACATAATCAAACCTTATTGAAAGGTTTCCAAAAGTCGAAACGTCCTCTGGATTTTTATTACCAACTTTGACTGGTTTAAATAAGTCCATATTTTACTCTTTTACATGATAGTGGTATCCAAGAACAGAATATTCATCATTATTTCCTGGGTAATCTTGTGGTCCTTGTCCTTGGTATTCTGGAATTAATTTTTCTCCATCTTTTCTTTCTGCAAAAATGTGATAAAAACAATTGATAGGGATTCCTCCCTGTGCCTGAAGATAAACTTTATTCTCATCAATCCTTTTTACGATTACATTTTGATGTGCCCCAATTGGAGTCAATGAGACTGTAATTGATTGAATATCAACAAAATCTTTCCAATAAGATGGTAGTTCAATTTCAGTTTTGTTTTTCACTTTTCCACGAATATAAACATCATTATAAGGTGCCTCTGGACAAGTGTGTCGAAGTCTATACCCTTCTTTTGATGGGTGAGGAATATCAAAGTTTTTCTTTGCAGCAAGAATATGTCCACCACAATTTGAAATAACATTTCCTTGAGCTAAAACATTTCCTCCAGCAACTATATTTGTTGCAGCATCAACGGGGCCCAAAAATGCTGAAGGGCCAGACACTGCAAGAGAATATGGGTTATTAACTCCATAACATGTTGCACCGGGCATAGTTGGTTTTGGTGATTTTGGATTTGATGTTGGACCAACCATCATAGTTGCATAAACACTTGGAAAAATGAAAGGATTTCCTACCTGAAAAGGACCTTCAACATATCCAGAACCTTGTATTTTAGCAGGGCCAATACCAAGAGCAATAGGAACAACCCCCTCTGCACAACAAAGAAGTTGTCCATTATTCGCCCAAACTTCATCCATTACGAATGCCATAAATTACCTCCTTTACTTTCTTACAATACCTTTTGTTGCACAACTCAACCCTTGCATAATCGAGACTCTCATCTTCATCATTTCAGCAGAACAATCATAAACATTTGAAATTAATTTCAAGGTTGCTGTGGCATCAAAAGTAATGTTATTTGACTTTAATTTAATGCCACCACCATCAGCATCTAAAACAATATTTGCCTCTTTGCTATTAGGTCCTTTTGCGCTCAATTCAATATCATTTGCTTCCAATCTAATTTTACCATTATTTGCCTTAATTACAATATCACCATTCTTTGCATTAATGGAAAATCCAATATCAGGTTTTGATAAAAGTTCCGCACATTCTATTTGAAAGGCACCTGGGGCACATTGAGTCGTCCAACCCTTTCTTGGACCATCTTTTGCCATTTCAAGAAAATGGTGTCCATCAGATGCTCTCAAACAAATATCAGCAGTGCAAGTTCCGTCAAAAGAAATATTCCCAAAAGAAATATCACCATCACCATTTCCTTGCTGGGTTGTATAATAATTTATTTTAGATCCTTCAGACATGTAAGTTAAACCCCACTTTATTTTTTGATGCTCTCTGAAAGAGTATCATATATTCTAATTTGCGTATCAAAACTTTTATAAGGTCCAGCATACTTCACACCATTATCATAATAAACATTACCATAATAAGGTTTTCCACCAACAAATCCCTGAACTTGTAATCCAACAATATCAATAACCGTAAGAATTTTTCTTTGTTCGATTTTTAAGTCAAGTGCATTTGGATCACGAATAATTTCAAAGACTGGTGTGAAATCTGCATTAATACCAGAATCAGATCGAATTGTTATATTTGGACGTTCTGTAAAACCAATTCCTGATCTTACCACCTTTACTTCTACAACTTGTCCAAAAGGATTAAAAATTGTTTGAAGAATTGTTCCATTATTAGGAGAAATTTCTACAACATCTATTCCAGGAATATAGTTGATTCCTGGATTATTTATAACCACATTTTGCAATCCCAATAAAACAGGATAACTGGGTTCTTGTCCAGGTGTTGTTGTTGTTGTTCCAAGAATTGTTGATCCAGGTAATAGTGTTTCAATATTTACAATTACCGATTTGGTTATTGATCCTCCTGAATTTGTTGCAGTAATTGAAAATATTTGTGTTTCTGGTGTTCCGGATAAAATTACTGATCCATTTAATATGGTTTGTCCAAAATTAGAATTTAAACTTGTTGCCCCATCTGTATTCCAAGTCAAAGTTACAAAACCATTTAAGTCGTATGTTGCACTCAACGATGCTGTTGGTGTTGTTGTTGTTCCAAGAATTGTTGATCCAGGTAGTAGTGTTCCAAATGATGATTCTGGTGTTGTTGTTGTTCCAAGAATTGTTGATCCAGGTAGTAGTGTTCCAAATGATGATTCTGGTGTTGTGGATGGTTGAATTGGAATATAATTATTTCCAGGATCTAAAACAATTCCTCCACTTACAGATCCATTTTCAATTGTTGCTTGAACAACCGCACCAGAACCAGTATTACTTTCATCAACGATTTTAATTATTGGTGGTATTTCATATCCAATTCCAGATCTTACAATATCAATACCCAACAATTCTCCATTTGATCCGATAATTGGATTAGCTTCAGCACCAATACCAGTTCCAAGAGCAAATACTACTTTTGGTGGCCCCAAAGGTTTTGGTGAGGTATCGCATTGAGATTTTTTAGTTATTAAATCTGATACTGTTAATGAATTAACTTGATCAATATTAAGATATCTATACTTTTGATCACCATCTAAAAATAAAAAAGTAGTTCCAGGATTTATTTTTTCATAATCATTTGCATCAGAAACAGAAATATTTTCAAAAAGAACTCCTGCACTATTTGCATATGAAACTTTAATATTGTCTGTTGATATTGGTGATATTTTAGATTTAGACATTTTTTGCAATATTAGCAATTGATGGAACATTTCCCGTTGTAGATCCACCATTATATAAACTATATTGATCGGTGGCAGCACATAAAGGTTCGGGATCGCAACCAAAAAATCCGATAATAGAAGTAATAAAACTCATTGCTTGTGCAATATCCATATTTATTCCAGGTATTAAAGAATTAGGATTAAATGCTCCTGAAAGTATGTCTGTAGGTAATTGTCCTCCTTGAATTGATTGAATAGATTTTGTAAGTGATCCCAATAAACTAGGATCAACACCAAAAGAACTTGCAATTGATGATAAACCTCCCACAATATCACCCCCACTTAAAAGAGTTGTTGCACTGCTGATAATATTTGAATTTATTCCTGCCTGTTCTGCTAGAGATAAAAACCCGCCAACCAAATCCCCACTCGAAAATGATTTAATTGTTTGCTGTAGATTTCCACCATTTAATCCTATAGATGATGCAATAGAGTTTACAATACTCTCAAGGTTCAAATTTCCTGAAGTTCCCAATATTTGAGATGCAAGATTTAATTTATTAATAAAATCTTGACTAAAATTGCTAATATTTCCACCAGAACTTGGAGAAGAAATTGTATTTTCATCATAAACTGATAGTGCATTTGTTGTTTCAAAATAACCTGGAGCAATTGAATCATCTATTGCACTTAAGATTATATTTATATTTTGAGATAAAATTTCACCAACTAAAGATTCTGTAATACAAGAAGGAGTTGGAGTAAAAGTTTGTTGTTCTGATTGATTTGGAATTTCATTAATTGGGAAATTTAAAGGAGGTGTAGATGGATTCTGTGAGGAATCTTCAACCGATGGAAATGGTGGTGAGGCAATTAAAGAATTATTTGAAATATTTTTAGCAGATGAAATCTGTGCTCCAAATTGCTTATTTAAAAAACTTTTCACCAAATCAAGTAATCCTGCTCCAATTTTATTAAATGCACATGTCAGTGACTCAAACCCACTAATTTTAGATAAAAGTATTTTCAGTTTACTGGTTGGAATAGCAATATTTTCAACTGCCTTAAGAGATTTATTTACAAGATCTTGTGCAAATGCCTCAACCTGATCAAAAATTCCTTTTAAACATTTTGCTATTACATCAGATGCCTCGGCAATTATATTTTCAATTAGTTTCTGAATATCAGAAATTTTCGATGATGCAGCAGCAGAGTATATTGAAAGTGCATTTGTAAGTTGTGTAATTTTTTTACTCAACTCTTCTATTGCAACTTGAATATTTTTAAGATTTGTATTTTGATGCTTACATGGACTTGAAAGTGTTATTTTTTCTTTGAGTTTTTCGTCCTGTCTCTGTGATGCAATAGGTGCTGGATTTTTCCCTGCTGCCTCTTCTACTGGTTTTGTTTTTGGTGGTGGTTGATTTCTTGATACATTAGAATCTGATACTTCAGGAGTGCTTTTTCCTGTTCCTTTACCATCATTACCAGTTCTATTTGCTACTCCGCTTGTTCCTGCAAAATTGGAAGAATCAATACCAATCGTTGACGATAGTTTGGTTTGAGTATTATTTCCAAGAACTCCCATAATCACTGGAACTTGTTGATCGGCACCATCTAAAAAGAATCCAAACACAAACATACCTTGACGAATATTTGGTGTTTGCATTGAACCACCTTGTCCACCTCCTGCAGTGACTGGGTACATTACTTGCGCCCAAGGAAGTTGTTCAGATTTTATGGTTTCTTCTTCTTTATCATGAATACCAATAATTCTGACTTTATAACGATACCCCCACCCAGGAATTTCCTTTTCTGATTTGTAATTTTCCGGGTTAATATTACTTCTCCAATATGAGTCATCAGAAATCTGTCCCACCCACCAAAGGAAACTGCCTCCTAAAAATCCAGGATTAAATAGTGCTCCACCTTCCATTAGTTATTTGCCCCCATAAGTTTCATATTACAAATCATCATCTTGATGTATGATTTCCTTTTCTTCCAACAGAATCTCTTGCTAAAGTCAATTTAGTATAAGTATTTCTTTGAGTAACATAATGACACAAATCTGCTATAATATATAAACCACCACTCTGTCTATTTATTTCATCATTTTTCACATTTGTCTGAAGATCTGGGGCATCTAAAAATACAATATCTCCTGCATGTAAAGAATAATCCCCCGCAATTGTAACAGTAGAGGTAGAAGAAAATAACTGATTATATCTCATCGTTGCTTGATTTAAAATCTTTTGAGGATCAAAGTTTTGTTCTTTTGATTTTTCAATTTGCTGTTTAGTGTTTCCTGTGGGAAGAGTTCCTTTATCAATTAACATATATTGAGTTCTCGAAAACTCTTTATTTTTACCTGAACGTTTAAACTCTGGATTTAATACAGGAAGTTCTTTACCACCAAGCTTTAGAGAATCCTTTTTCTCTTCTGATATTGGATTGATTATCTCATAATAACAATTGAAGGGATCAAAAACAATTGTACGAGTTGAGTATGCTCCCATTTGAAATTTTGACTGAACATCAACACGATTGTCCTTTTCATATTCAAGTGCTTTAATATCATACCCAGCAGGAACATTTTCGCCTCTTGAGTCTGGAGTTTGATTATAGATAATAGATTTTTTTTGTTTTTGTGAAAATAATCCATCAATTGACTTAAACTTAAATCCCTCTGATGTCTCAAAAAACAAATACCCAGCACTATCACCTAAAGTTTGATTTTTTGCAGACACAGATCTTTTAGATAACCAATTTGCTGCATAAAATGGTTTCCAGTTATTACCAATAAAATTATAGTTGTTTGAGACTTCTTCTATCTCAAAGTCTTTTTCTGTTCCCAAATAATTTTCATCAGTAAAAATTGTTTTAATATAATCAGATATTTTACCATCAAACCTTTGATTTAATCTAACTTTATCATTCATAATCATTTCTTTAGATGCTAAATCTAAAATAACCATTGATTTAGTTGTGTCATCATAAATTGGTGTTACTTTTCTAATATATAAACTCAATTTAATTTCTTTTTTGTTATTATCTGTAAATTTAATAGATACTTTTTCACTTCCAACAATTGGTAATCCATCAAGTGCGGTTTTATTATTAATAGCATTTCCAGCATCAGCAAAAGTTACCTTTGCAGTTATTGTGTCCTCTAAAATACTTTCAAAATATTCAAATTTTATAATTCCACCAGCAATACTTGTAGATTTACCACCACTATTTGCGGCAATATCAAATTGATTAATATTAGATGCTTCTGCAAATTTTGATACTATTTGATTTGACATTTAATGCTACCTCTTATTTCTATTTAACCACCTTTATACAAACTATCAAAGGGATTCGACCCACCACCCATTGCTATTATTGTTCCACCAGAAGAACCTGATGAATTACCACCACCACTACCAATTGGAACAGGAATTGGAATTGGAATAAAAACTTCACTTGGATATGATTGCTCGTAAGATGCATAAGATGCAATCTGTGGTGGTGATGGTTTGTTACTAGCTTGTTTTAACTTTCCAGTATTTGTTTCATATTCTCTACCAAACATATCAAATCTTCCTTGAAATCCTTTTCCGGCAGGCATACCCTTCTGATTCATAAATGCATCAATTTTCTGCTGTCTTTCGGCAGTTGCTCCACCATAGGTTGCAGCAATTTGAGTGTCTCCTCCCATGTATGATTGTAGAATCTTCATAAGTTGTGGTTTTGTTTTTGCTGCATTTAATTTTTCTAAAAGACGAGGTGCCATATGATCAAGACCTCTGGTAGTGTCGGCATCAAAAACAAATTCTTCTCTTCCGTCCTCGGCAAGAGTTGCAAGAGTGGGTTTTAAAACTCTTCCACCTTTTGCAAATGCTCCTATTCCCAAAACTTGCCTCACCTTTTTAGATCCATCAAATTCTTTTTGTCCAATTGTACCGGAACCTCCCCATTGATAACCTGGAACATCAATTGCCAAATTTTTACCATGATATCCACGATCATTCTCACGGCCGATATATTCACTACCAATTTTAATTCCTGCTGCTCTTAGTTTTTTCTTTGCTATTTCTTTATCTGCAACCGTTTTAAAAGCAATATGGTCATGATAATTTCCAGGCAATCCATGATCTTTCAAGTCATAATAAAATTGTTGTCCATCACCTTTATAATTTACGTCTCCAGTAATATATTGAACAGCACTACCTTTACTTCCAAGATTTTCAGATGGCAAATCATAACCTTTTCCAGTTTTACTTTTATATTTTTCAAGACTTTTAATATACTCTGCGTGTATTTTGGGTCCTTCTGTGTTTTGAATATATTCCGCAGGTCTCTCCCATTTTCTCATAAACCAATCTGCTGCTTCTTGTGGTGAAGAAAACTTCATAGCAAGCCATTGTGGTGCTGGTTCCCCTGGTTCTTTAAGTGCATAATCAATTTGCCCTTTCCAGTTTGTTTTATAATCTGGAACTGCTTTTAAAAAATTACCTTTTCTTGGTTCATTAGTATATTGAAATAATCCAACTCCACCTCCACCACCTTCTTCTTCAACTCCAGGTCTAAATCCACTTTCTCTTGATATATTTGCCATCAAACCTATTGCATGTATATCATCCAGTCCTTTTGAAAGGAGATATTGATATATTTCACCTTGAAGACCTTCTGGAGAATATTCCCCGGTTCCCATAGCACCACCATCAGGACCAGTTTTCTTATCATCACCTTTCTTTTCTTCTTCTTTTAACATTAATTGCTTCTTCAGGTCATTAATTGCAGCAGTAACCTTTGATGAGATACTTTCTTCTAATGATTTTGAAATTATTTTTGTTAAATCTTCACCATTACTAAACATTCCAGCATTTACAGAACCACCTTCAGCAAATCCCACTCCACCAGTTCTCATTATTTCAGAACTAAAAGTTCTTTGCATCCAAGAATTAAGACCTGATGCTGCGTTTTGATAGTCTAATTTAGATGGTTCCTCGCCAAATTGTGCCTTTAAAGGTAATGCAAATAATCCACCAAATGCCTCTGCAGAAGACAATTTTTCATAAGATGATTTCATATATCCATAAGGATTTATTTTTTTCCCTTTATCTTTTGAATCAACTTCTGGAAATATCTTTTTAATATTTTTCTCACCACCAATTGATTGTCCTGGTTTTACTTTTGATGGTAAAGTTCTAATAGTTCTTTTTGGTTTTTTTATTGTTCTTTTTACTGTACCTTGAGTTTTACCACCTCTTGTAATTCCACCACCTGCTTTTTTTTCAACTTTTTGATTTTTTTGTTGTGGTTTTTTACCACCAAAGAATGTATCATAAAGTGCTCCACCAAGTGCATCACCAGCAAAACTCCCAAGAATTGCTCCTGCGATTGAGAGAGGGCCACCAACAGCACCAATTGCTCCTCCAATAAATCCAAGAAGACCTGCACCGATTGCCTTAAATGCTGCCCTACCTGGGTCTTCTCCCAGAGCAACAGACAAACCAAAATCAATCAGTGCTCCAATGATAGGAAGTCGTTTTAGAAAAGGTCTTGCAAATCCAAGAATTGCTTTTGCTCCACCTTTACCAGCAAGACCAACCAATCCTTTTCTTGCAAGATTTGTTGCACCAGACCTTGCGTATTTTCCACCTAGTGTATCAAGTCCTTCTTTTCCAAATTTTTTAAGAGCAGCATCTCTACCAAATCTTTCGGCATATCTTCTAGCAACTTTGGGGTCAACTCTTCCTGCTCCTTTACCTCCAACTCTTTGTCTTCCACCACCAGGACCTCCACCACCATTCCCACCAGACATTGACTCAAGTGCTATAGAACCGGCAAGAACAGTTGTTAAAAACAGAGCAGTATCAATCAAACCTGTAAATTTATCAAACCCTTTTGCAAAGTTTTCTCCACCAAGATTTTTAATAAATCCACGAGTTGCATCGTATGCCTTATATCCCCAATCAATAAAAGTTACTAGTCCATTTAAAAGTTTTCCACCAATATCAATAATAAAATCTGCTGCTGCTCCTAAAAATTTTACAATAGGTATTATTTTTGGTAAATGGTCTATAAGTCTTACTGCAAAATATCCAAGAATAATATTACCTATAAAGTTTTTAACCCAATCAAGTATTCCTAGTCTTGGGGCACTAGGCATTTTAATATTTCCTTTTTCTACATTTGGTTTTGTTTCTAATTTTTCTTCTTGTTTTTCTCTTCTTGTACCACTATCTTTTCTTTTTTTATCATCAAGTGATTTTTTTTTTAATGCAATAGTTCCTTTTAAAATCTTTTCAATTTGAATAACTTTAACTTTAATAATACCAATATTTTTTATTGTTTTTCCAGAAAAAATAGACGAAAAACCTTGAGTGCTTACAGTTTTTGGTGTTATTTTTGCAAGTACACTACTTTTTGGTGCTGGTAGAAACTTTTGGGTATTGATTGCCATTTTTTTATCTCATCAATCCAAGAGTTTCTTGTTTTGACCTACCACCACTTGGATTTCTAGCAGAAAAACTTGGTGTTTGAGATCCAGTAGATTGACTACCAGATGTACCACTTCCTCTTCTACCCGCCATTCCACCACCAGCAACTGATGGTGCAGAAACAATCTTTGATGCTGATCTTGATGGTACAGCAGGAATAGATTTCTTTAATTGTGATTGTCTGTTTGCAAGTGTTAATTGACTTGCACCTCTTGCTTTTAATGATGAAATAGATCCTGCAGATGCTTGTTGATATTTCTTTTGTTCCGATAGGACATCAACATCCTTATAAGCACCAGGATTTATCATTCTTCCCATCATTTCAAGAGGGTTGGATGTTCCTTCTCCTGGTTGAGGACCTCTCACATATACAGGTTTTCCACCTCTCATTGACTTATAACCAACAAAAGGTCTTCCCTTATCGTCAGACATTATTTGAGTTTTAGGCATATCTTTAAAAGACTGGTCTTTTAATCCAAACCCACCTTTGATTGCACCACCTTGATAAGATTTGGAACCTAAAGCTGCCAATAAAGATTCTTGGTTT
>SXGQ01591962.1_pt1 | contig 28803 bp, 19 predicted proteins | sample 3178371 | NCBI WGS metagenome assembly SXGQ01 (sample SAMN11356859, study PRJNA531348) | freshwater metagenome | isolation source: freshwater sample F1-20 | place: China: Fuxian Lake, Yuxi | collected 2017-12-25 | reverse complement strand
ATTTATACTAGCACTAATAGTGGAGTATCCTGGACAGCGCGAGAAACCAACCGAAGTTGGTTTAGTGTTGCTAGTAGCGCTGATGGAACTAAATTAGTGGCAGTAGTAAATGGTGGACAAATTTATACTAGTACTGATAGCGGAGTTAGCTGGACAGCGCGAGAAACCAACCGAAATTGGTTTAGTGTTGCCAGCAGCAGCGATGGAACTAAACTAGTAGCAACAGTTTATGGTGGACAACTTTATACTAGTACTGATAGTGGAGTCTTCTGGACAGCACGAGAAACTAACCGAAATTGGATTAGTGTTGCTAGCAGTGCTGATGGAACTAAATTAGTGGCCGTGGTTAATGGTGGGCAGATTTATATTAGTAGTGATAGTGGAGTCTTCTGGACAGCACGAGAAAACAACCGAAATTGGATTAGTGTTACTAGTAACGCTGATGGAAGCAAACTAGCAGCAATAGCATTTTCGAGTTTTAATACTGCAGTGGTATATATTAGTACTAATTATGGAGCTTCTTGGACACCCCTAGGATCTATGAATGGTCAAAGTATTATAAGCACAACTAGTAATAGTGATGGAACTAAATTAGTAATCGCGTCCTTTAATAATAGAATTACTATAATAGATACAAAAACACTAAAGGTTTATCCTAGCTATAGTAAAATTACTTTTATTAACGGCACTACAGATAATAGGTTAGTAAGTGTATCTGATTGGGGACTTTTGACTGATCTTGATTATATGTTTCAAACTAATACGACTTTATGTTGCGTTCCCAGTAATTGGAATGGAATAACAACTGCTCGTAACGTATTTTATAGTTGTGGTAGCTTAAATGATATTACTATTAATAGCAATACATTACTTGATTTGACTTCTGGTTTTCAGAATAGTAGTGTCAATTCTGTCTCTATAAATAGTAGCAGTCTAAATAATTTAACTGATGCTTTCCGAAATGCCATTGTTAATACTAATATATCAATAACAGGCAATAATCTAACTACTCTTGCCAATACTTTTTTGGGCACTACTGCGCAAACTATTACTATTAACTCTATTAGTTTATCCAGTTTGGCTAATACTTTTAGCAATTCGAATATAGTTACTTTAAATTTGAATGTTCCAAATTTACTTGATGCTACAAGTATGTTATTTAATTCTAGTATAAGAAATTTTAATATGTCGATAAATACTATGAACATACAATTAATGAATGGAATGTTCGATGGATGCTCTCTTCTTAATCAAGATTTTACAGGTTTCAGACTAAATGGACTAGTCAATAAGAATCTGAATACTTTTATGAGAGGCGTTACTCTTAGTGTTGCTAACTATAATAGAACTTTAGTTTACTGGAATAATAATAAGAACAGTTATCCATTTAATGATATTACTATTAATATGGGTAATAGTAAAGCGGATAGTTCTAGTGGTGGTGTTAATGGAATAACTGCTAAATTAGCATTAGTAACTCACGGATGGACAATCACAGATGCTGATGGTACAATAACATAATTTCTAGATAAGGATATAATTATGATTTTGCTTTTTAGGTATGACAATAAAAGTTTAAAATTTACTCCTCATAATCAAGATATGGATCTTATACAATATGCAAACTCTAATTTACCAAATGGAACTCCTTATAAAATAGTAGATAGCACAGATAATTTAACTGAACAAGACTATACGGTTCTTTTAGATTCTCCAGATGGATTTTCAAATAATAATTTATTCTAATGATATATAATCAATTAAATTTACAGGACAACACTTTTGAGACACAGTCTGTTAGTACTACTCCTCCTAAAATAATTGTGGAGTATAATGGTACCGGTATCCATACTATAGCCGGTCCTGTTCCTGTTGTAGATATTTCTAATAGCTTTAATAATAATGGCAATAATCTTGCCGAAAGTGTCACAACAACTATAAATCTTAATGGAAAAATTTTAAGATGGCCAGAAGGCCAACCTATTGTTGGTGTTAATCCTGCAATGGCTATGCCAGGATTTAGCGGTCTTATTGCTGGTGTAAGCGGATTGAGAAAATTATTTACTGATTGTCCATATGGCGCACTAAAATTTAAATGTGATAACAATACACTATACGAAGTTAGTGGACTAAGGGTTACTAATTTACAGTTTGATAATACCGAAGATAATTGGGTTCAAACAATTAATTATACAGTATCATTAGAAGGATCTCAAAGACTATGGAGCGGCACTGGACCAGATGCTATAGAAGCTTATGTTACCGATAGACAAGACTCATGGAATATAGAACCATTAGATGATGCTGTTTATACCAATTTTACCAAATCAGTGCAAACAAAATATGAGTATAGCAATCCTAAACTTGGTAGAAACGGATCACCAACAACATCTTTAACAGAAACCCCATCTCTACAGATTACTAATATTCCTCAGTTTAGAATAACACGACGACTATCAGCAAAAGGATCCGTACCAACAGCTCCTCAAATTTGTCAAACTGGAATGTATAATGCTAATACCAAGCCATATGTATTTGCTAAAGCTTGGGTAGAAAATATGAGTAAAAAAGCATTTAAAGCTTCTGCTCCATCAGATAATAGCGCTCCATATTTTAAAAATCCTTTTGATAATAATTTATTTGCTTTTAATCATAATAGAACTATAAATATCGATATTTTTAATGGAACATATGAAACTAATGATACTTGGACAGCTATGCCAAGCGGTGTTCCATATACCGAAACTTATAGTATAGAAACTTCTAGTGGAGAAGACTATATAAAAACAGTCAGAGTTCAAGGCAATATTGTTGGATTAGTAATAGCTAATCAAGGACTAATGACAGATAGTGGAGTATTACCATCAGGATCTGGTAATGCTGGAGTAATAGATGGTCAAATAAAATTAAACGGTTATAGTGTTAATGGTCAAACTCAAAGTCCAACATATACTAGTCTGGACGCTTCTGCCGGCGCAACGCCTGCTGGAACAACTAATCCACCACCTCAACCTATTGCTACTAATAAATATGATAATGCTTTAAATGCATGGACTAATCATATTAAACCATTTCTATATAGAAGAGCCAGTTTAGTTGTTAATAGTACTGATAGAACTTTAACGTATGTTCCAGCACATGCTCAACAGCCTCCAATTCCTCCTAATAATCCTATATTTTCTAAAGAAACATTGCTAAGCACTATTCCCGTAAATACGAGCGAAGGCCATGATCCTAGAAAAGGAACCATAAGTTATAGTTATGAATTTACTAATAGATTAACTATTATTAGTGGTGTTATTAGTGAAAATATAAATGTTAGCTATGATAATCCTGTTGATAATACTACAGAAATTCAGATTATAGGCCGAGCATTGGGTCCGGTAGTTCAACGAACAGGGAGATCAGCACCTAAAAAAACAGTGAGCGTAGAAATAGGAATTCCACCAGTTACCGGCATAAGTCAAATATCACTAAATAACCCTTCCTGTCCTATGCATAAAGATGGATATTTATTTAGAACAATAGAACAAATTATAGAGGCCCATAGACCATATTCTCCTAGCCTATTTTTAAATGAACCAACCTCGGTTCAGGGATTGGTGTATACATCTAGCGACGGTGAGCAATGGAGTCCAACCACAGGAAAATATTCTCGTAGTGTTAGCTGGATATACCAGCAACTTAATATAGGAACCGATTTTAGAAATCACTAATATGAAAGTTTTAGGACAAACACTATTTTTAGGAGCAAGTGTTGTTAGTTTTAGTACCAATATTGGGTGGGGTGGAAATAATAGTTCTATAACAGTAGAATTAGTTGAAGATCTTCAACCATTCGGTAAAGTACCACTGAAAAAATTTGATCAAAATAAAAGTGCTGATTATGGAGAATTATACAATGGAGAAGATCCACTACCGAGTGGACATCTTGGTAATCGAAATTTAGGAGTTGATGCTTATACTATTAATCACTACAATATTCCACAGGGGTTTGATGACGATGATCATTACTATAATTGTTCTGGAGATGGTTGTTATGTTGATGAACTAGGAAGACCATATAGTAATACAACTTCAAAAGAAAAAAATGTTCCTGGAAAAATATACTATATATGGAATGCTAGTAATAAATTTGTGTCTAAATATTGGCCACATGAAGATCCAGGATTTTTTGCTACAGGAACACGCATTCAACCTGATGGATCATACAACCCTGCTTTGGGCAGAGTATCCGCCAACGATTTATATATTTATGATATTATTAATACTCCAGTTTATTTTAAGTTCGATAATTTTGAGTTTATAGGTATAGTAAAAAATTGGGAAAGAAATAACAGACCAGGAGGTATAACATATTCTGTAACAATAGAAAGTTTCGATGAAATATTAGATAATTGTCATGTTATATTACAATCTTTTAGTGGTGCTATTTTTAATTTAAAATCCTCAGTTTTGCAAGGCATACTAGATAATTTAGGAGATGCTGGGATAGTATCAACAGCCAATTTAACATCAGATCAGATTGGTGGGCCAATAAATTTTCCATTACCAACAGGCATTGGAATAGTAAATAAATTTGACGAAAAAATAAAACGTGGTAATTTACCTAATGTTTTTAATGTTTATGGTTTTCTAGAAAGTATGGGTTTTAGTGGTTTTGGAGGATCAAAGTTAAACAGTGAAGGACTAAGAGGTAGTGATATTATAGATTCTATTCAAGTATTAACTAGCTCTCAAGACTTTTCACTAAGACCATTAGATAAAGCCTTTTCTCCTTTTGGTAGAATATTAACTAAAACAATAGCTAATGCTAGGACTGGAAATGTAATTACAACTCTAAATAAATTTGGAATTATTTCTCCTATTTATCCGGTGAGAAGTCAACCAAATCCAGCGCAGTTATATAATAGTTTTCGTTTAGATCTTAGTAGTTTGCCGAGACCACCGGACAGCTACAGGATTCAGGGCAATCCTAGTTTGAGTATTGCCGCACTAATAAAACAACTATCTGACGACACTGGAGTAGATTTTCTATCGGTTGTTGTACCGGTATATTCTGGTGGTTATACAGATTTTATTATTAAGATAATAACTGTTGATAGAACCAGCTATAATCCTATATATCAGATACCAAGTGTTGTTGCGACACTAGAAAGAAACAACTATAGAATAGAGAATAGTAGTTTTGGACAAGAAAAAAATAATAATTTTACAAGAAAATTAATTTTTGGAGGTAATCAGCAAAGATTATACCAAGTTAAAAACTATAGATTATCATACAATCAAACTAATTTAGTATATAATGCTATATTAAAAAGATTTGTTAATTTGGATTCTACAATTCCAAAGAATAAAATAAATAAGATTCGTAATCCTGATCTATCTTCTACCAGAAATAAGATAATATCTGATTTTATACATCCAACAGAAAGTAATATATTTTTACGAGACGATAACGATAGTAATACAAGATTTTCAACCGCTATAAGTGAATGGGCAGATAATGAATTAGGTAGAACAGAATCTATTGTTAGAGGAAACTATAAAGATACATTTCTATTTAATAATAGCCCAACACAAACAGGAACACGATCAAATGGTTCTACTGTACATCCAAGATATTTATCTTTATTTAATGATGTAATTAGTCCTTATTTTGGCTTAAAAGCAGAGACTAGAGCTCCAATAGGTGATAATACCAATGAATTTAGATCTCCTAGACCAGTATTATTAGATACTTGGACAAACCAGATAACGGTAGTATTTGATTTAAATGAATTACCGATTCTATCTATTGGAGAACCACTAAGTTTATATGATCCAAATGTTTTTGTACAAAATACCGGGAATGGACAAACCGGAGGAGGCTTGGCAGGCGTATCTCAAGAGATAACATCTAGCCAGACTCAAACTCCTCCTCCAACAAATTTTGGTGGACCAGCATCGTCTGGAATTAATCCAACTAGAACACTTAATTATACAGAACCTGGGTTCACAATAAAAGAAACAGAATTTAGATGTCCAAATTTTGATAGTTATCTTACATACTGTTTAGGAAAATCTATATATAGTAAACCTGACTTATTCGTAATGTTAGTAAATATGTATAAGGCTAGAGGTATTTTTATTTCGGCTCCCTCTGGAACGCCGTCGGTAAATATTGGCGAAGGTCTTCAAGGAAAAACAGGAGAAATAACATCAAATAGTAGTGTTTCAAATAATGGTGTTCCATCAACTCCTGTTGCTGGCTTAAGAAGTAAAATGGATGTAAATTGGGATGTTTGGTTAAATCATAATTTTATTAAAGATTTACAAATTATTTTTAGCTTTATAAAGAGCATAGGAGATACATATTATGGTAAAAAATATGCTATAAAAGCACCCGCATTATATTCATATAAAGATACTCAATATGCTAATGTTCAAATTCCATCCACGGTTGGTAATATTTCTATTTTCCAAGGAAGTAATCAAATTTTTTACGATTATGAAACTGTTGACGGAGCATGGGAAGAGTATGGTAACTATATAGATGATAGTATTGTATGTGGAGACCCTAATTGGCATGTTCTAAGAAATGACGAAGGGCTAATACCTACGATACTAGGCTATAACAATAGTGCAAATATAGATGATCTCACAAGATTTTGGTGTCAGTTAGATAGTCAAGCAAAAGCAAATTTATTAATTTCAAAAGGGTATTTTGTACTAAACCAAGCTAATCAAGCACATGAGCTTAGAAGATTAGCAAGAGACAACTTTTCGTGTTATGATCCAAATAAAATTTCTATTCCATCATTAGATATATCAAGTTTAGAAGTAGGGTCCTATGTTGCTTTGCAAAAAACAAGACCGAACACAGATGGTTTCGGTAGACTAGTAACATCTGCTAAACTATATACAAAATCTAGTTCTGACAAAATTATATTCTTAAATCCCATAAATCTTTCTGACGCTAGGGTTGTTGTTGATGCTCCTGGTATTACACTAGCTAATGCTAGTTATAGCTATATGACTGATCCTAATTTATCTGTTATTAGTAATATAGCAATAGAAGATTACTGTATCTCTATAAATGCTAGTGGGTATTCTCGTGGCACAAATGGAGATTTACAACCTAATATTCCACCTAGAGAACTACAATATTTAGAGTATTTATTAAGCTTTGTTTATCCATTAACTACCGACGTTAGAAGATTAGTTCCTCAAGGCCCATCAACAAATGCTTCTCCTGTTAATGAGTCTGTTAATCCTAAAATGGCAACACCATTTTTTGTTGCTGTACCACTAAAAAGTAATCGCGCAGTATATGGTCCTTGGACAAATTATCCTGGACTAGTAATGAATCAAAATTTAGCAGATAATCTTATTGGCAATATTAAGATTGAACAAAATAATGACTATGTTCCGTGGAACTACGGAGGAATGTCTTATCTAGATAAAGTTATATCATATAGTATGAATGTTGATATTAATTATCAAAATATCATAGAAAATGGTCGAGTATCTATTGCTGGACCTCCTATTTTTGGTATAGGGGGTGCTTTTTCGTATGATCGTATTACTAATAGAAATTTATATTCTACTAATAATAACTATACAATATATGATAATAGTTATTATTTAAATTCTGGTATTGTCATTTCTTTTATCGATATTCCAAATAATATTACTCAAAGATATACTACCAAGATACTACATCAAGAATCATATGGTACTAGCGCTTTGATAAGTAATATTAGTATACAAACATCAAATGATGGAATGAAGACTAGTTATAGTTTTCAAACATATAATCCAAAAACAGGATTATTTAATAAAGAAATTAGCGATAATATTAAAAAACAAAATGCTCAATTATTAAAATTTAACAAATTATTATTTGGAAAATCTAATACTATTATTAACAAAGATGTAAAAAATCTACTTAATATCAAAGAAACTGCAAAAACATCACGAGAACCTTATAGTATTGGAAAAAATGCAACAAAACTATTCGGAACAAGTCCTGTAGAATTAATCATAGGACAAACAGCTGAATTTGTTCCATCTCCTACAGGATCATTAAACTTATCTCTTTTTAATAACAATAGACGATATCATCACTGGGCCGGAATTATACCCGGAAATGAAGTTGGTGCAGAACTGCTGAATGATTATGATAGTAAGTCGGCAATGAGTTTGGACGGACTTCTTTCTCCTGTTTCATTTTATCCAACTAGATTAAATTCAACCTACGGAATTAGCGACCACTCTGCTAAACAAAGTGGTAATATTCTTGTTATTTGTCCAAGATGTTCTAATACAAGAAATATAGATATTGAATATATAGACTATACTACTACACAAAGAACCAAAACCAATATTAAGATAGCGTGTCCTGTATGTTCTAAATCTAGATTAGAGGTAGAAAAAAACGATAAAAATCCTCGTAGTGAAAGAGGACTACCAGATATTAATTTATATAGCTTAAACCCTATTATTGTATCTACAGGAGAATTCAGTAATCCATATGCTGTTAGTGGAGATATTCCGAAGCATTCTATTTTAGGTTTGGCTAGAGGTGCGTCTTTACCAACAGGTAATAATACATTTTTATTACCCACAAATAATAATAGCTCAGACTATACTCAATTTGATCCTAACTATCTTTCTGGTTCATCTGGAATATTAATGAATCAAAGATTTTTTGCACTAAGAGGACCATTGATGCTACATGGGTGGGGCTTCGATGTAGATGGATATCCTGTTCCGAATGCTACAGGACAACCTCTTTCTTTGGACACATACAATAGGCCGTTACGTTTTATATTAAATACAGGCACATTAGAAAATGATCTAAATCAACAAGGAGCATACGAAGCCCCAACAGGCAAAAGATTAGGAGACATAGTACCGGTAAATTATCAATTTAGTGGTGGAAGATGGAGTCAAAGATCAAAAAGAAAATCTAAATTTTTCCATAAAAAATGGGGCGAAAGACCGGATCTTTGGCCAATAGGTCCTATTGATTTAAGATGGGATGATAAAAGAAAAGTTTGGGACGCTAGTGGCGGTTGCAAAGAAGAAGCCCTACCTCCATTTATTATTAGTAATAAGAGCGATATTAGTACTCTTCAAGAGTTTTTAGATAATAAAACTGAAAATAGATGTCCATATAAAATGATTAATGTGGTATTAGAACAAGATATGATTAAAGAAGATAATTTTGATAGTACATATCCAACAAGGGGTTTTATAGACGATTTAGAATATAGCAAAGAGCCTTTACAAAATAACTATAGAAGATTAGTATATATAATAGATACTGCTGGTTATACAGCACCGAGAGGAGCCAAATTGCTTTGTAGATATAATAAAACTACCGGATTCTATGAACCAATTACAAAACCAATATTAACTGCTGTTGGAATTATTAGAAATAATCAAGCTAGTATAGAGATGGCATATGTTCAGGGGCGTAGATCAACACAAACACCAACTTATGTAACATCTTTTTCTAATCCACTAAATTTACCAATAGGAACAAAAGGATTATTCAATTTTATTAATGGAAAATGGACTCTTATTTCTACAGGAAACTAAATGGCCGTATTAGATTTATCTGGTAATTGCGTAGTTAATAATAATACTTTTCAACAAGATTTAGTATCGTATTCTGTTTCTAATGAAGCTATACTATGGTCGGATAATTCTACATCTTCATATAGTATTGGTAATATTAATGGTCAATCTGTATTTGATGGTATAGCAACAACAGGATATTGGACCCCATATATCATAGACTCTGACGCTCAAGTATCGTATAAAGCTATTAGCCACTACGGGTCATTCTCTAATAATAAAGATTTTAGAACTAATAGATTAGGTATAGAGGACTTTATAACATTCTCGCCAAAATTTAAAAATTGGTCTGTTAGTGGCAATAGTGTTATGACTATAGATTGGATTCTTAATAGACCAAGATCTCAATATGCTGTTTATGGCGGTATATCTTGTTGGGGCAAAATAATGCCACGAAAAACAGGTAAAATAAATCAATTTCCAGTTTATAGCAAGCTAGACTACAACAATAATACATATGTAAAAGTAGATACAAATATATTAAAACGCATTGGCGATGATGTTGGATCATACAGTTTTTCACCAAATTCTATATCATTTAACTATGACAACAGTGGATTTGTAGAATTATCCGGGACTCCATCTCAACCAAATGGCCCGACTATTGATACAATATTTTCTTTGAATGGCTCGGAACAAAAAGTTTTATGGGTTCCGGATGGAGATCAGATATTTTATTATTACAATAATGTTGAAAAAGAGTCTAATCTAAGACAAGATATTGGTCCAAGGTCTTATGTGTCCAGCGCTTTGTATCAATATTATATTAACATTTACAATGCTTTAACAATTAATGAAAAACTAGTTAATGTAAGAGATAATAGATCTCTTAGAAAACAAAGACTATATAAGAAACTAGCCCATGCGCTTGCAACTAGTCCGTTTATCTCTGAGTTTTTTATTAACTATTTTCTAAATCCTTCATCAACAGTTTCTAATGCAATTAATCAATATTTAGATTCTTTATCAGGATCTATTAGCAGCGACATATCAAATTTAAACTCACTACTAGTTATCATTGCTACAGAATTAATTGATTATGAAGTTTCTTCTAGTAATAATATTATTCAAAATAATGCTCAATTATTTGAAAAATTTATAAGCAAATATGGAGCTAAATTAAAATTAACTGGTAATTCATCTTTAGTTTATAGTACTCCATTAAAGTATGGAGATAGTATATTATTCAATGAAATTGGTGATGCTTTTGTAGATAAAAATTTGTCAGATACTACTATTATCGATAATAAGATTGTTAGAGTTGGTCAATTAAGTTATGAAACTAATTTTTCTAATCAAGATTCAACCATTTTATTAAAAGTTAATAATGAAACTAAAAATACTATATATTTATATAATCACATCAAACCAAAAGTAATACGCACAACTGATCCTAAATATGATTTTAGGGGTTTTTCTATACCAAATGGATCAAGTCTTGGTATAGTTTTAAATACTAATTATATTGATGGTATAAATAATACTCCAAGATCTTTGGAAGATGCAGGAGGTGGCGGAACAACTAGTTACAGACCATCTCAATGGGAGGGATCAGGATCTGTTCTGTATTGGAACTTTAGAGCAGATAAAAGGAATGTTTTTGGTTCGGATGGTAGCATTCTTCGAACCGAGATAGTAAATCCAAGAATAGGGATATATCCTAGATTAAGAGTTTTAGATTTATATATTGATCCAAAATTAACCTCTGTTGATACTATACAATACGGAAGAGGTAGAAATATCTATAACCTAATTATTAATCAGTTTGCGTGTCAATGGGAAATTATCGAGGGCCCAGCTGATGCTAGATTTGTTGATCTAAATAAAAAGCCTAATCTTAATCAAAGTGTATCACAATTTGATATAGCTAATGACTTAGCATTTTTTTCGGCGGATGAAGATTCTCCTAATAATGAGTTTAATCGTAGTCGTACCCCTAGAACACAGGGCATAGGAAAGACAGGTAATGGCCCAGAAGTTATTTTTATACCGAAAGGTACAGGCAAATATACTATAAAATGTACAGTAAATAGTCCGTATGGATCTTTTGTACTATATCGTACAATTTTTGTGGTCGTTGGCGATCCAAGCTCTATTTTATACGGTAGATATTTTGAACCAAATATTGATATAGACAAAAATGATACTAATAATTTATTAGACTTAGATACATTATTTATGACACAATATGGTTATTTTGGTTATTTAGGTAATACTATTCCAGAAGATATTTTTATTTTGGTTACAGAAGATATGATTATGCAAAATTCTATACAAAATCGTAGAATTCCTCTCAACTCGGATAATCTTGAGATACATAGTGCTAATCTAGGTTCTTATGCTATACATAGAAATGGATTATTTACAGGTATAGATAGCGAGTATTATATAGAAACAGTATATCAAAACGAAAGACCTTTAGAAAAATTATCCAATAATAATTTTCAATTTTTATTTTCGGAGACAGAACCTATAGAACCAAGAACACAAAGCTCTAACTTCTCTATAGACTATTTATTGAATAATAGCATTATTAAACTTGATAGAATTATTTTAGAAAATATAAGACAGGATAATTCAGAATGTTCTCAATGTTATAGTTTATATGAGCCTAAATTTAGATCATATATCACTAAAAAGAATTTTGCCGACACTGGCAGAACAATCTTTGAAAGATCAAAAAAATACCCAGACATATTTACTGTACAAAAGTATAATTATAATACGGAGATTAATGTTGCTAGTACTGATACCTTTGTTGATTATTCCTATCCTAAGATTAGTACAGATATAGCGCCTCCGATTAAAACATATGGGGGCTATGGACACTCGGTATTAGATACTATAGGATTTACAGGCATACCTTATCACGACAAGCCTCCTACAACCTCAGATAATATGGGTGTTGTAGCAAATAATGGAGTGGCACTTCCTCCATTAACAGGACATATGCTAAATAATGAAGATGATTTTCTTGGTCAAATGACTAGGGATCCTCTTGGAGGCGGAAGAATAGGATACAAATTTTGCTATCAGAAACATATTGACCCGACAGGAAACTATGTTGAATTTTCTAAAGGTGTTTTTAATCCTAATAGTGGATGGATAGTAAATTCAAATGATAATTTAAGCAACGTATTGAAATTTAATCCTGGCGCAAGATCGTCTTATAGTTTTACTGGGCCAGGAATAGAAAGATTAACATGTTTTAGTAGCACAACTGGAATAAAAGGAAATGTTTTTAGTAGTACGGTGGAGCTTGGTATAAATCCCTATATAGTTTGGGATCCGGGCCCAAGAGTAGTTGGTGATGATAAATGTTGTGGAAATAAAGATCTTGTAGAATGTTTTGCTGAGGCTAGAGCAGCGTACTGGTGGGGTAATGATGGCGCTTTGGAGCTTGGAGATCAATTTCAACCAACTGTGAGAGACGAGGCGAATGGCGGCTATCATTATGGATATAGGATACTGAATGGCGGTCTTCCAAAATTCGCACAACCTAACTATCAAACGCAGGAGCCTCCACCTAACGATGAGTTTTTATTATCTACAGATAAAATACAAAACAAATATTTATATAGCTTTAATGTTATAGGGCCTAATAAAAAAATAGAACCACGCCCCGCTATCATGGATACTTTTGGTAAGCCTCTTTCCGAAGCGTCTCCGGAGAACAGGGCAGCTGCTATTAGTTATGTAAATAATCCAAATAGGTGGAGTTTAAGGGATCCTAGGATCAATTTCTTAGCTATCGAGGATATAGAAGTAAAACTAAATTTTCTAAATTATGTTAATACAAAAAATTTAGTAGTTTGGTTAGAGGTTGAATTTTGTGCTGCAGAAAAAAGTGAGGTTGCGCCTATAACAGATGAAGGTAGAACCCCAAGATCCAGATCGCCAATAACATCATTCGATTCTTTTATAGATCAGGTAATAGATCCAAAAACATATCTGGAAGAATATTTATCAGGACATAATGAGGAATTTCCTCTTTCTAAGGATATTAATATTGGTAATGATGACTTTAATCGATTTTTATTGGATCTAACCAATTACAACGCGGTAAGCGGAACCCATACTAAATTAAAACTTTTTTTACTTAATCAAGAAACTATACAAAATCAAAAATATAATTTTTCTGTAACATTTTCTGATACTGCAAATAAAAATAATACTTTTTTTGACTCGAATTCATATGCTGGATCAAAAATAAATCCAGACCAAAATATTATTCATAATAACCAAAAACATAAACCAACTACTTTTGCCCCAAATTATTCCACAAAAGAAAATAGTTATTATCGTAAACTCATAGAGTTTCATAAACTTAATATAACAAATAACAATTTTAGTAAATTTGCTGGCAAACAATTATTTGGAGGGCTTTTGAATGAACAAGCGAAGTGTTCGCCATTATTTAGTATAAAAAATAGTTCCACAAAGTTTACTCTAAAATTAGCAGTACTAGACGAAGAAGATGAAATGTATCCTTTAGATACTATTATTAATAACGAATTATTTTCTGGATTAGATTCTGTATACAATAAGCTTAGCACAAGTAATATATTTAATAATCTATGTAGTTGGGAGCTAATTCTGCATACAGATAAAGTGAAGAAGCCTAGTGTTAGTAATGTTAGTGGACCAGACAACTATGGAGCCACTGATGCTATGAGTTTGATAGAATATGGAGATGATCCAAAATATCCTGGATATAGTTTTATAGCTGATTTAACAGATAAAGAGTTTTTATTACCTTATGTTAATATAAATGCGCCAACTACATTTATGCAGAATGTTAGTCTGTGTGGATATTTATCTCAAGATAATCTCGTTTCTAGTCAACCATTAATCTCTAGTCCTAGATTTCCAAGTGAAGCTATTTTAGCTATTACTGTTAGTCGTGTTGGTGCTATGGAATTGGGAAGGGGCGGTCCTTATGGACAATTGACTGATTGGTTTTCTGCTTCGGCTGCTGTGTACAATCTACTTTTTGCTCAAAGAGAAATCTACGATATCGAATATGATGGCTACCCTATGGGATCGTCTGATAAGGTTTTGTTAAACGTTAGTGAGGATGGTTGTTTTTGGTACAAACTTGAGGCCAGTATTTTTAGATTAGATAATACCCCGGCCTTGCCACTTAAAAAGTATAAATTTTACAAGGGATCTGATGATTTATTTAAGTTTGATTTCAATATTGTTACACAAAATCGAGACTTAATTGATGATACATTAGTACCATATATAATTAATCAAGAGCTATGCACAGACACTTCTACAGAGGGGTGTGATATTAACCAAGTGTCTTCTGTAGATTTATTAAATAATAACAATTTTATATTACATAATAAAGTTTTAACTTTTAATAACGTTTTTCGATATTTAAACGATAGTAATTATCAAATTATTACTATAGATAATTCTATTCCTTATGATCTATATGGAATAAATGACCTTGTATCTTTAACCCAATGTAATGCCGAAGATGGCTCATCGATACCAGATATTCCAATATATGTAGTAGCAAAAGCCTTAATTTATAAGGACAATGTATATAAAACAGTACTAGTTTTATACAAAGGAAGCTCAACGATTTCTTGTGGTCAAATATATGTACCAGATAATATTTTTGTAGTATATGATGGTAATAATACTAGAAATTCTTCATCAAAATTTAGTCCCATATCTGACTTTGGTCTAGTAGCGGATAATCTATACAAATCCACTCTTTATAATGGTTTTTCCACCAATAGTGTTGGCTCATATGGGGATGGCTCAACGGTTAGAAATAAAAATGTACTTTCTGAATTTACTACGTTACATAGTATAAAACCACTATATGATATATTAAATAATCATATTAATGATAAGTTTAATTATAACGAAATGAATCTTGATATTAGTACAAGTGGATTAGCAACATCGGGAATGGTAATTAATTCAAAATTTCAAGCTTATCCATGTTACTATGATACTCAATATGGATTATCAGAAAATAATAAATTTTATCATATCTATGACAAAAATTATCCTACTATCCCTACAGAAACAGACCTAACCGAACAGCAAGCAGAAGATATGTTGGATAACATTGGAACATTCCCAAAAGATAATAAAACATATAGTAAAGATAAAAAATATAATATCATATATATAAAAGTTGAAAGTAATAGAATTAAAAATTTACCTAGAAATACCAATGGTTTTATTACTATAGAAAATAGTTATACCTATAATGATACAATAGAAAAAATCACTAACGAAGAATTTACCTTATTAACAAATAGATTAAATACTCTAAACATAGAAAAGAACGAAGATATAGAAAAATTAATAGGTAATAGAAGTAGAACAAATACTATTTTAAATAGTAATTCTATTGTATTGATACAAAATCATTACGATGCTATAGAGGACGATCCAGCAAACTGTTCGGCTGGACTATGCTATAAAAAAATAACTCTACAAAAATTAAATAAGTTGTATACTGAACGTAATGATATTATTAAATTATTAGAAGATCAAGCTATAAGAAAAGTAAGGATACACACCAGAGAAGGGGCTGCTGCCATCGAAGGAGAAATTGTATACGATAATTTTGATACAAATCAAATAAAATTAGATAATGATATGGTTTTTAATAAAGATAACTTATTTAAACTAGAATATTTTTATATTATGAATCCTGCTAAGGATATTTATATAGGAAATAGTGGCGGTATCTTATCTGCAAAGAAAGCTATTATTACTGCTAATAGAGATAATTCTATCGACATAAAATATGAAAGCTTAACTCAAAATAAATACTGGATTAATATAGATCCAAAACAGTCGTGCAGTATAGCCGAGGAGTTGAGACCAAGAGTCCTATTAGCAACATACTATAGAGTAGATCTAGCTAATCCTCCTGCCGAAACAAGAAGATCGCTTAATGCTAATAATAATATATCTCCTGATTTTTTAAGTCCTTTAAATTTTGGAGGAGTTATTAAAATGTATTCACTGCCAACATTTAGTTTTGCATATGTTGAAACTGGTGCAAGTTTTAGTCCTCTTGGCGAGAGTATGGTTCGTAGAGGAAAACTTCTTAGTAAAGAATTTATTGATATCGATCCTACTGGCCCCATAGCGGCCAAAAAGAGAGCATTAGAACAACAATTTCCTGGTAAAATTATGGAATGGAAGGAAAAGATAGTGTCTAGAAGTTTCAGAATCCATAATGATACTAGTATTAATGGTGTTTATGATGACAATGAATTTATTATTAGATGTATAGAGCTTTATGATGTTGCAACAAATAGTTTGGATTCGGACTTAACTAACCAAGAATTGTTAGAACAAGGGTTCGTACAGAACGATTTCTCAGCTGATGTAAGTGGAGGATTACTAAATGGATTATCATCAGATGGTAGATATCGTAGACCAACTAGAGTATATAACATATTTAATATGAATAATCTACAAAATCTAAAAGTTCAATTTAGAAAAGTACCGCGTATGTTAAGAGGAATAGATTTAGCTGGAACAGTTTTACGATACGGCAGTAACACTACATATAGACCTAATTCTGTTGTTCCAGCGGAAGCGCCAGACGATATCTTTTCACTTGCTAATCTTAATCAAGCTTCTCTTATTAATAACTTGTATTGTTGGCATTGTTATCAGCTAGATCCTAATACCTATTCTGTTGTCGAGGCAACAACACCACCAATGTTTCAATATATGAATGAGATGTGGTTTAGAGCGTTCTATGGTAGTGTTGATAACGTAGAGATAAAAAGCAAGGTTATGAAAAGTTATTACGATTGGGAAGCAATTCCATTCGAATATTTTACAAACCCTCCTCCGGCAACAGAAGAATGACTACTCTTTATCCTTGCTCCATTTGTGCCAACCATTATTAGGCAAATAGTTTCCATTATCGTCTTTACGCTTTGGAAATAATGTTCCGCCCTTTTTATGTTGACCAAAAGCTAGGATAGCACCACAATCAGCGCATCTCAATTCGTAATAGTCATTACCATCAACATTTCTTACTACAAATTTAAGATTTGTGCTACCGCACATACCACACTTAGATTCACTAAAAATTTCCTGTATTAGAGCTAGCTCTTTAAAAATTTCTTTTTGTCCACTAGCCTCTAATTCAAATTGTAGTTTATCATTAGCTTTGTATAGAACTTTCATAAATTATTTCCATTCGTTTGAGTAACCTAATATAGTTTCAGCGATACTATCCATGTTTTGTTGGTACTTGGACAATAATCTTATTATATCAACTGCTGATTCATGAGTCAAGTTATAAATATTATCTGTTTTAATACTATTTTCTTCTAATAGTTTGGTTACATTAATATTTAATCTTTGGGCTAGAACATCTATGAAATTAATTTGCTGATTACTAATTTTATTAACACTATTCTGATCAGGATGATCTTCAATTTCTTTGGACAGTTCCTCCGCTGCTACAACTTTGCGCAATCTTAATGCTCTGCGTAACGCTCTGCCTTCTGCTCTAGTTTCCGCAACAGCAACCGGATGATTCCTATAAACCTTGTCGCAATTGCCCCAATAAACGTCAGCAGAGCCATCTACAGACACAATATTTAAACCGCTTGAGTCTTCGATGCCAGGATTTAAACAATAAGAAAGGGAATGGATCACGGTCGCTCTTTTTTCATTCTCTGGACTAGGAGACTGAACAACCGAACTTGTTGATGACATTAATCTGCAATTTAAAACAGTTTCAAAAATACGTCTTAAACCATCGGTTGTTGGATTGCCACTAATCTTTTCATCATCGGATAAGAGTCCTAAAACATAATCTGTCCAATCTAAATCAGCAATAGTTGGAATCTTCTTTTCCACAATATTGTCTTGAATAGTTTCAACAACTTCGTTCTTATCTTTTTTAGCCATTGTAGTCCTTTATAGTAAATTTTTGTTGTCCAGAAATTAGGTTGGTGTGATTTGTTTTAATTATTTGTAGTACTTGATCATAGATTAAAGAAGCGCGAGCATCGGAGTAGTCCTTGGTTTGTATAACCCTTAATAAGTTCCATCCTTTACCAATGATTAGTCCTTCTTTTTTATTATCGTATGTTTTGTTTCTTTTTAAGGATTCTTGACCCCATACAGGAGCAAAATGCGAAGGACCGTCTACTTCTATAGCCAGATTTATACTAGGAACGAACAGGTCAATTTGCAACTTTGTATTTACCAAGGTTTGTTCCTTATGAAACTCTACCTTGTATCCGTCGCTTAATAGTCTTTTATGTAAATATTTTTCTAGTTTTGATCCTACTTTACTAGTGCTTCTTACGGCCGTATTAGCAGATTTGAGGATATTGTCTTTTGTATTATCATCTAAATTTTCCCAGTTTTGTTTAGCTTTAAGTTTTCTTTTTTGTATTTCGCTTTCTTCTAGAGATTCCCAAGCATTAAGCACGCCCATACCTATTTTTTGTTTAGTGTTTTCCGATCTTTCTTTGCCTCTTGTTGGATGAGAATGCTTACCGGTTTTTAAAGCATTTTTTTGTGCTTCACTTTTATCTCTGATTTTGATACCATATTTTTTAGCATCTCGTCTTATACGATTAGCATAAGTATCATACTCGAGAGCTATGTCTGCAAAACTTTTGCCCTGCTTTGCATATAAATCTATTATTAGGTCTTTTTTATTTTGATCAGACAGGCTGTTGTACGATGTGTTGTATTTTTTCATAGTTAAAACTTTCCATAATATCTAGCGGTTGTTTCCAGCACATACTATATATATCATATAAATATGTATTGGTGGTTACAAAATCAAGACTTGTATCATATATTTTGGACCATTCTGTATACAAATTAGATCTATTTTTTATCCAAGGTATGTCGTTACAGTATAGTATCTTTTTATTAAGACTAGTAAAGTTTTGACTAACTATCACGCCGACCAAATCAAATAGCCATAAATCTCCATTAAAAAATTTAGCATGACTAAGGTGTAGGATCGGAATGTTGTATGTCGCTATCTTGTCACAATTACTACTAAAAACAACAATATTTGAATATGGGTTATTATCTATTAAATATTTAATATTTTGTAATATAGAGTCATAGATATCGTTATTCTCTATATTAATTAGCATAAATCCTAAATTATTTTTTATCACTTAATATAACCTTTAAAAAATTACCGTATGATTGAAAGTTTTTACTATTTTTATGTTTTGTTGGAACTAATGAATCGAGATCGGGTACTATTAGTACTTTACATCCACAAGCCCATGCTTCCGGTACGTAATGATCATTTAAAGCCAAATAATACTCTGATTTTTTCAATAGTTCAGCTTTATCTATTTCTGATAAAATACCAAGATTTTGTGGATGAATAATATTTTGATTATTGAATAGTTTAATTCTTAATTTTGACAACGGATACAGAAACTTATTAAGATCATCGGGTAATGAGTCTATATTATCTAGGAAAGAGACTATATCACTATTCTTAGTATAATGATTTTTGTAAAAGACTTCGTTATTGACTAACTTGGGTATGGTTATAATTTTATTCTGAGACAAAGCATCTTTTTCTTTTTGTAAAACACCTGTGATATTCTTTATATATGCTATTGGAAAATTAGTATCATTATATATGAAAATTTTAGTATTTTCACCAAATTCATTGATAAACTGCAATACCTCCGAATCTAGTAAAGATGCCACAAAAATAAAATGCGTATAATTATCTGTATAAAATAATTTATATAACTGATTTTGTATAGCTGTTATATTTTTTATTAGAAAATCTGTATTAGATAACTCTATATTGTTTATGAATTTATTATCTGTTTTTTGTACTAGTAATTTTATCATACGAATATTTTTGCCTTATTGATGTCTTTTGAATTATTGATTTTCATGATCTGACTTTTATTAAGATAAATTTTTGTGAACTCAATATTTTTGCTTAGTAAAAAATTAATAACCTCAAACAAATACATTTGATCAAATACAGAACGATCTTGTTGAAGCAAAATGTCTATGGCTTCTTTATTTAAGTAAACAATTTCTGACCATGGTTCTTCCATATCAAAAAATAAATATTCTAATTTTTTAGCAGAAGAAGATCCTATTGAAAAATTTTGTTTTTCTTTATTTAACATAAATATCTTACATTCATCTTTAAGGTCTGTTTTTTGTAGAGCATGGTCTTTTAAAAGAATCCCGCTACTAAAGATTAACAAATTCTTTGGACGATACTGATTAATATAAAGTAATAAATTATTCGCTTGATTAGTATTAAGATATTCATTATTGATTAAATACTTAATAGATCTATATCTATAGAGTTTGGATATTATTTTTTCGGAGTCAAACCCTATATTTATTGTGATATGTGATTGTCTACATATTTTTTGTGCTTGAGTTATTTGATATTCTATAACACTTAGATTTTTTTTGAGAGGCAACAAGCATTTCGATCCTACGGATTTCATACCTTTAGTAATTTCTGGAGTAATAATTAATATATCAATCATATGTTATATATAGTATATTTTGATTATTTTCTATAGAATAATCTAACGTTTTAGATAGAGCCGAGTAGTTGTTTATATTAATAAATATACCATAAAAATTACTTTCAATTTTAGAATACTTATAATAATGCGCAGATTTTTGCTCAACATTGATAGCATAATTTATATTTTGAATACTATCATTTGATAAAACATCCTCCAATAAGTCTTTATTTAGAATCCACATTAGATTACCAGCTTTAGATTTATTTGTTTCCATAGCAATATGCAAAGCTTGTGGACCTCCTATATCTTCTAGAAAGTTATGAACTTTATATGGTATCTGTTCAGATAAACATGATTGTAATAACTGATTGATACGATTACCTTTTTCATAACATATTACAGTAATATAATTTGGTTTAATAGATAAACGATTTATATTTTTAATTATTTGTTCATGGTTAGCATTTTTTTCTAAAACCAAGGCCAAAGAATATTTAACTATATTTTGTTCTTTAATATAGTCAATCATATTTTTATTGCTTAGCTTATCAATATTTTCCTCATATATCTTTTTACTAAAACCATATCTACAAGCATAATTCTTGATTACAAAATAATTTTCACGAGACTCGATAATCTTATCTTGTTTAATAATATCTGGAATATCAAACTCACAAGGCTTTGCCGAATCAATAGGCTTGGCAAAATAACAGTTTTGACATATAGTGTCTTTCATATATTTTTTCTTTCTACTACAGCAATAATTTGTGTTGGGGATACGTCTATATTCACTATGTCAAAAGTCTGAAAGTCTATAAAGGTATATATAGATTCTATTGTTAGAAGACTTTGTTTATTAGAAAATAGCTGTAAAAAATCACCCGATGATATAGCAGCTTCAGCATAATCTTTAGCAATATTTTTTGCGTTATTGATTGTAATTATTAGTTTACCATTTGGTCTTAATTTTTCTAACAAATATTTAATAATTTGTTCATGATCTTTTTCTTGTAAAAATTCTAAGATATCAATACTAATAGAGTCACAAGAGTAATTTACTAAAGATGATAAATTATTGATATGCACAACATTAGGTTTATCTGTTTTTGAATCTATGCCGATACTAATATTACGTTTCATAAATAAATGCTCTTTTGGAAATTTGATTAAATAGCGTTGAAATATTGTTGTAAAATATATCTATAGGATATTTTTCTTTAATGTGTTGTTGACTACTTTTAATTAAAGTACTTAGTGAATCCCAGTTTAACAAAATGTCCTTTATTCGATCTTGTATAACACCATAGTCATTAATGTAGGTTATATTGCAAATATTTTCCTCTAATTTTGGTATAGACGATAGAACCCATGCACCACATGAAGCACTAAATATAGAATCATATATACTATTTGGACATATACATATTTTATACTCTGGTATCCTATTTAATAGATTAGGATTATCTATAATGTCACACTCGTGAATATAGTTTTTTATGTGTTGATATAATCTATCTATTCCTGGATTATTGTCTAGATTAATAACACAAGCATTTTTTTTATCGTTTTTCTCCGATAATGTCGGTACACCATAGTCCATAACTAATGATGCAAAGTCTGGTAGTCCCCATGATTGTTTTATGCTTTGATTAAAAAATATCTTAAAACTATTTTGTAATTTTCTATTCAGAATAACCTTATCTTCTTTTTTAAGAGCCGAAGGTGGATTATCATGAAAAAAAATAACACTATTGCTATGATAATGTAAAGATATCTTTTCTATTGATTGACTATAGTCTATTGGATTATCCGATGCTATCAGAGAGAACGGCTGGTTTGCATGATCTATTATAGATAAACTATCACAATTAACTAGTGTGTAAAAAAACAGATTTTTTTTACCAATATAGTATATGATATTTTGTTTACCAACTAAACTATTTACTATATTAGAAACATTATAATTAAGCATAGGACTCTATAACTTCTTTCGTATTATTATGAATATTAGAATAGTCACAAAAACTATTAAGATCAATATTATTTGAATATTCTATAATACCATTTTTATGAATATTATGTTCCGGCCATGTGATAGTTGGAGAGGAACCATAAGAGACTACGTCTTTTTTCATTCTTATGGCAAACATGGTTTGTATATCGTTTTTAATAGATATAAAGATGTCTCCTGTCCTATGCATAGACAGTATGTTTTGACAGTTAAAATCTATTGGTATTATTACTATCTTGTTGATATTATATTTAATATTGAATTTTGTATATATTTCTTTAATATATTGATTGTATTGGTCTAGTATGTTTTGACCAATATTAGATACAAATAGTAATAAACAATTATTACTAGTACTAAAAGTTTTTACAAAATTAATAATCAAATATTTAATAGTATAGTTCATACTTTGATCAACAAGCGTATAATATTTATTATATCTATTATAGATACCTAAATTAAAATTACCATGATTTATTTGTTCAAATTTATTACTAATATTATAGTTCAATTTAGATATAGGAGATATACCAATATTAGATAACAATACTTTATCATTATCATTTGTATATAGTATCTTTACATATTTGGAATAGATACGATATTTTTCTTGTTGATCGTCCGATGGCATAATATTTTGAGTTATAGGCCAATATATATGTTGTTTTATTTTTGATGTATAGGTTGCTTGTTGTATAGGTGTGTGCTGGAATAAAATATCAAAAGTTTCAATTTTATTATTTTCTATTTTTTTAAGAGGATCTATTAAATGCTGATCTTTTATTGTTGGAGACCCATCGAATATCGGTCTGCTCACTATATTATAGCCCATGTCATGTAAATTATATAGAAGATTTAATGATTCGTATCCTATACTATTAGATAGTCTATATGGTGCTATATATAAAATATTCATGAATTATTTTTTAGATGAGCATATTGGATAAAATCTTCTTCGAATCTGTGATTATGGACTCTTACAGATTCTGTTTTATTGTTATTGTCTATAACAGTATTAGCATATTGATATAGGTCATCTATGGAAAAAGCAGACACCTGGGTTGGAGAAGAATAAGCAAAACCATAGTCTGCATTTTGTAACATACTTAAAAATTTAAATGAGGATAATAGACTAGCATTTTTTATATGATTATTACAAACATCAACGAGCTGTATAAAATTTTTATTATCGGATTTTTTTATAGCTCTTTCCAGAGCCGGTAGTGGTTTAGACCAGTCTGCCCTGAATTCCAATTGATCGAAATAATTTTCCCATATTTTTGATATATCATTCCAATTATAATATAATTGTGTTAATTGTCTAGTTTGTATTCTTTGATTATTTCTAATTGGTAATGGTTTATTCATATGATCTATTATAGTAGATATCAATTGATCGTTGTCCGGATACACTCTTATAGCTTTGGTTTCTAGTTCTTTGAAGTATGACTTAACATCAATACTATAAGCTTTTAATTTATCTATAACATCAACCATAGCGCTATAGTTAACGGTAGCAATAGGAATACCACAAGCTCCTGCCTCTACTTGAGGCATACCAAAACCTTCACAAATAGCATATTGAACATACAAATCGAATATATTATATATTTCGCTCAATTGCAAATCAGATACTCCATTGGCAACAGAGGGAAACTGTGATGACTTATTTAAGCATTTTGAACATATTTTTTGAGGTCCAGAAAAAACAGAACATTCTACATGTTGACAGTGCTTACATAAGTAAGTAAACAAAACGTGGTTTGCTACTCCATATTGGCTTAATAATTCCGGAATATCCCATCCCATATCCGGATATGTTGTATGAAGATAAAGATAGATTTTTTGTTTCGATTCTTGAATACTAGATAATGATATTATCTTCTTTATACAATTAAATAGTTCTGGAATTAATTTACGCTTCTGATTCCTCATAACAGAACCAAAAATAAATGCATCTTCTGGTATATTAAATTTTTGTCTTATAAGCTTAGAGTCTTTAATATCGAAAACATCAAGATTAACACCTGGGCTTGTTGTTGCTATATATTTGATTTTATTGTTCGTCTGATCCTTTAAAACATTTGCTCCCCAGTCACTATATGTAAAAATAGCATCTGTAGACAAAAATATATCGATCCATTCTTCTTGTTGTGGTGCAGAGTCCACTGTGGGCATTAAAACATGATGAAAATAACTTCGTAATGGGGATATAGATTGATATCCTGTCATCCAGAAATCTCTAACATCAACAACCACATCTGGTTTAAAATCTAATAGTACTTTTTCGAATCTCCATCGACCAAATTGATTGTCTGTTCTCGACATATACTCTTTGTATCTAGGATCACCATCTCTAACAGCGTTAGCATAATATATCCAGTCTATGTTCTTATCCCTTGGATCATTAACCATACCATAAGAAGCAAATTCTGCAACTATATACTTATTTGTTTTATGCCATCTAGATAAAATCTCATATGCATATTTTCCAAAGCCAGAATTAATAAAACTTGCTTCGGAACACATTAATATTTTTAGTTTAGATTTTTCCATATATAATAGAATAAGGGGGATATTTCACCCCCAATATTCTATATATTTCCTGTTTGGTTTCAGAAAGCAACAGTTTCGGACTCTTCCGACTTAATTCTACTCAACTTTGTAATCTTAGAAAAGTTATTAACTCTAACCTTTAGACTACTATGCTTAACACCATCCTTTTCCCATGTATCATTTCTTAGAGAACCTTCGACCATAACCAAGTCGCCCTTCTTCAATGACTCAGCGATAGTCTCGGCGCCACTATCCCATGCCTCACAGTTAATAAAAGATGTGATCCTGTCCTTTTCGCCATTGGCCTTAACATAGTCTCTGTTAACGGCTATAGTAAAATTAACAACGCTTGTTTGCTTTCCATTAGGATTAACAACGCGTAGTTCTGGATCTCGTGCTAAATTACCCTTCAACAAAGTGATATTCATAATCAAACTCCTAAAGTTAAAAACGCCACAACTATACATATTATACCAAGACGGCGTCGATTGTCAAGACCTTGGTATAAAACATTTTTCCACAATAAAAGAATCTTTTTTAGAACTTTTACTACCTAAGAATATTAATACATTTCCATCAAATAAATAGTTACGATATTTTGATAATTGTTCAGGAAATAGGATTACTGAATCTAACGATGCAAACTGATCCTCTATTGTTACAAAAGCCATCTCGGCACCAGGATTTTTACCATTTTTAGTTTTTACAAAGTTAATAGAACTAATTTCTCCTGCTAAAATAATATTTTTTGATGCATTAGTGGTTTTGAATGTTTTACAATCACAATTGGTCATACTGATATCATAAGAATCTATTTTAAAACAAGTTATAGACGCACCTAATAAAGCATTTTCTGTATCAGATAACCATTCTATTTTGTCATCTAATGAGTATGGTGGATTGCTATATAAATTGATTAGATTTTGTATACTACTTTTTCTCTTAGCATTAATCTTATTTTCTGTTAATAGACTTTGTAAAGATTGTGCAATTGATGATTTTGTTAAATCTAATAGATCCAATTCTCTAGAGGTTAATTCAGATATTATATCATATTCAAATAACATTTTTGTACGAGTCATACTATAGTGGTCCAAAGATCCGCACGATATTAATGCTTTAGCGGCTGTGGAATTAATTTTTGTTAGAACCTTAACTAGACAGGTATTCCAAGATATACTATTTAAATCTAGATCTTTAACAACAGTTAATAATTTATCATAGACTGAGTATCCAACTCCTTTGATATCGGTAAGACCAAAGTATATTTTATCATCACTAATTGTAAAATGCTTATTAAGTTTTCTTAAATCAGGAACGCATACAGCAACATCCATTTCTGTGGCATTACGTATTAGTTCTTTAATTTCTTTCTGAGGATCCATCTTATCTTTTGCAAATTTAAGATATGATGCAAAAAATACTTTAGCAAAATGAGCCTTCGCATAAGCCGATGAGTATGCGTTCATAGCATATGACACAGCATGACTCTTATTAAAAGAATACCTTTGGCTTTTTTCGATCCAACTAAATATCTCATCTATTTCTTCGTCGTTCACTATATTTAGTTTTTTAGCTCCGTCCTTAAACTTTACTCTAATTTTGGCCATCTCTTCCGGTTTCTTCTTACCAATTGCTTTGCGTAACATATCTGCCTCTTGTAGATCAAATCCGGCTACCGCCTGTGCGATCTGCATGGCCTGTTCTTGATATATCATCTCTCCGTAGGTAGATTTTAATGACGGCTCAAGGGATGGATGGAAATAGTCCAAGCTTTCTTGACCATTCTTTTTATCTATATAATGATGACTAATACTTTTTCCATCTCTATAAGCTTCCAAAGATCCTGGTCTCATAATACTAATTAAAGCAGATAATTGCTCTATATTTTCTGGCTTTAATTTTTTAGCCATACTAGAGCCTAGTCTGGACTCTAATTGAAATACTCCTTTGGTATTGCCTTCTCCAATCATCGACCATGTTTTTGAACAATCAAGATTTAGATCGCTTAATTTACCTGTAAATTCTATTTTAGGGATACCTTCCGAGGTATATTCCAAAACCTTAAATTTACAACCACAATCAAATGTAAAATACTGAGTCATTTCAATTTTTTGCAAGAGCGAAGGCGTTTCTAAACTTTACCTTATTTGATAAATTTCTATGTAGTTTCATAAATCTCATCAAAATATCGGCAGTGGCCCTAACGTCATTTAGAGCGTCATGGGATCCACTATTACCCAATCCGAGATATTCTCTAACATTGTCTAGGGTATAGTTTTTTAATTCATTATTGCCCTCAAACCAATAAAAAATAACATTCATTAGATCAATAACATCTCGTGGATAAAATAAAGATGTGCGTCCTTCTTTATTAACATTATTATATTTGACACTTAGTCTATCTATAATCCTTAGATCAAATCTATTAATATTATAGCCAGCAGCAATAGGTGCTGTAAAGCAAGATTTTTTATCGGATCTGATATGATATTTTTCCAAATATGATACAAACATCTTCCATCCGCTATCTTGTTTCTGGAAGGATCTCCAGTCTTCTAAGATTTTTGTTTTATCACACCCTCTAACCTTAGCGTGAAAATCAAGAACATCAGAGTCGTCATATATGTATTCTGGATTATCTTCTATAGCTTGTGGCTTTAGACTGATATTGAACTCTGAGTCTTTAACAACTTCTAATTTATAGGGATCAATAATAACAGCAGCAATTTGAACGGGGCTACAAATATCCGGATTAGCCCCGTCCGTTTCTAAATCAAATACACAAATTTTTTGTAAATTAGCCATTAGTCTCCACTACTGTGTTTCCTGGGAAAAAAGTCTTTTGATTACCATCTCCAGAAACATGACAGTTGACGCTTCTGCAACAACTAACCCTTGTTTCTTGAATTTTGGTATATTCTACATTATTAACCTTAAAATTTTCTCCTACCGCAACTTGATCTAAAGTTTTTGTTAGCATTATAATTCTCCATGTTTTAGATATTCTGATACTGACATAATTTTATCCAAATATGCTATACCCAATATATCAAATTTTATTAGACCCAAACTCTCTAGATCATTCATCTCCAT
>SXGQ01272718.1_pt1 | contig 28804 bp, 13 predicted proteins | sample 3178371 | NCBI WGS metagenome assembly SXGQ01 (sample SAMN11356859, study PRJNA531348) | freshwater metagenome | isolation source: freshwater sample F1-20 | place: China: Fuxian Lake, Yuxi | collected 2017-12-25 | reverse complement strand
CTCTGCCTCGGCCACGCCGGGTACAGTGCTCACGCAGGTGGAGTTCTTCGCGGGGGCCACCTCCCTCGGCGTGGTCCCCTCCGCGCCCTTCACGCTGGCGTGGACCCCGGCCGCGGTGGGCACTTTCGCGATTCGGGCCCGCGTCACCGATTCCGCGGGTACCACCGCCGACTCTGCCTCCGTTAATGTGACGGTCGGCCAGTCCTCTTCCGCTTTCGTCGCCGTCACAAGCCCCGTCCCGGGCGCCGTCGTCACGGTCGGCGTGCCCACGGATGTCACGGCAACAGCCAACGCACCGACGCCCGGCGCGGTGGTCAGCCAGGTACAGTTCCTCGCGAGTGGTACTGTGATCGGCACCGTGACGGCCCCCGTGGCAGGCATTTATTCGGTCAAGTGGAGCCCAGCGGCAGGCAACGCGACGTTGACCGCGCGGGTGACGGACAGCCTTGGCGGGACGGCTACTTCCTCCGGCGTGACCGTCACCGGCGTGGTGGCGACAAGCGTCTCCCTGACCGCCCCCGCCAACAATGCCACCGCCGTCGTCGGCACGGCGGTTAACCTGACGGCTTCTGCGGCGGCCGCCGCTGGGTCGATCATCACGCAGGTCGAATTCCTCGCGGCCGGCGTTCCGGTCGGCACGGTCACTTCCGCGCCCTTTACGCTGCCTTGGACTCCCGCTACGGCGGGCCCCACCGCCGTCACGGCCCGCGCGACCGATTCGTTCGGCAATGTGGTCACCTCCGGCGCGATCAACGTCACGGTGAACCCGGCCCCGCCGACCGTCGTCATTACGAGCCCGACGCCGGGTAATCAGCTTAATGCCGGGACGCCCGTGCCGATTACGGCCACGGTCAACCCGGGCTCGGCTGGCGCAGCCATCACCCGTGTGCAGTTTCTTTCCGGCAGTACCGTTGTTTCGACGGTGGCCGGCGACCCCGCGGCGACGTCTTATACGGGTACTTGGACGCCGGCCTCAGCCGGCGACTTCAACCTGAGCGCCCGCGTCACCGATGCGAATGGGACGGTGGTCACTTCGGCGACGGTCAACGTCACGGTGATCACCGTGAGCACCCAAGTCGTGATCACGAGCCCGACCGCGGGCGGCGCTCAGGTAGGCACACCGCTCGTTTTTAGCGCGAACGTGGACGCCGCGCCCGGCGTCACGATCACGCAGGTGCAGTTCCTCGCGGGCTCCACGGTCGTCGCGACGGTGCCAGGTAACGCGGCCGCGACCAGCTATAGCACCACCTGGACCCCCACCGCCGCCGGTTCCTATAACCTCACGGTGCGGACCACGGATTCGAACGGGGTCGTCCGGAACTCCCCCGCGGTGCAGGTCGTGGCCCAAGCCACCACGGTCAGCCTCGCGCTGCTCCCCAACAACACCAGCATCGGGGTGAACTCCTCCCGGGTGATCAGCGCGAATGCCTCCGCCCCGGCGGGCGTCGCCTCGGTGGAGTTCTACTACGTGGGGGCCTCCGGCATTACCCTGATCGGCACGGACACCGCCCCGCCGTATAACATCCTGTTTACCGCGCCCAATGAGCCCGGGCGCCGGTTGCTGAGAGCCCGGGCCTACGACATCCTAGGAGGATCCGTGGATTCCGCAGACTTCACGATCAACATTACGGGCCAGATCGGCGAGCCCCCGGTCCTCGGCATCCTCACCCCGGTTAGTGGCTCCTTCGTGGCCGCCAACAACACGACGACGATCTCCGGCACTGCCACCGATGCCGACGGCTCGATCAGCAGCATCCAAGTGTTCGTCAACGGCACCACCGCGGGCCTCGGCGGCGCGGGTGTGACCTCGGTCACCAACGGCGTCTGGTCCGTCAGCTGGACCCCCACCTCCTCGGGCGTGGCGTCGATCTCCGCGATCGCCACGGACAACGCGGGCAACTCCGTCGCGGCGCCCGCCGTGGGCGTCAACATCTCGGACAGCACCTCCCCGTTCATCAACCTGTCCCTCTCGCCCCGGACGGCCGCAGCGGCCGCCAGTACGACGCTGCCCAGCGGCGCGGTGCGCACGCTCGTCGCCGATGTCGCCGCCTCGTCCGGCCGTGCCGTAGTACGCGTCGAGTTCTTTGTGGATGGCACCAAGGTGGGGGAGGATACTTCCGCACCCTACACGCATCGTTACATCGCCCCGGCCCTCGCGGCCGGCGAGCTCTCGCGTCCGTACGTGCTCTCTGCCCGCGCGACCGACAACGCCGGCACCGCCCGCGACGTGCAGGTCTCGGTGCTGGTGATCTCGCCGGTCGGCGCGCCGCCCACGGTCAATCTTCTCACCCCGGCCAACGGCGCCTCCACCACGCCTGGGTCCGCCATCAGCCTCGCGGCCACCGCCACCTCCATCGACAGCACCATCGCCAGCGTGCAGTTTTACGTGAACGGCAGCCCCACGCCCATCAACGGGGGCAATGGCCTCACGGCCGCACCCTATGTTACGACCTTTGTGCCCACGCTGCCGGGAGCCTACGTCATCGACGCGATCGCGACCGATGTCCGCGGCAACACGGCGGTTTCGGGCTCCGTGACCGTGTTGGCCGCCCTCCCGGTGCCGACGATCGTCTTCACCTCGCCGAACCCGAACGCCACCGCGCGCGCCACGCCGGGGGTGCCGCTCACTTTAGCGGCGACCCCTTCAGTCCTAGGTGGTGGTGCGCAATTCCTGCTGGTCGAGTTCCTCCTCGATGGAGTGCAGATTGGGGCAGACACGACGGCCCCCTACACCCTTTCGTGGATTCCGACCGCCGCCCAGCTCGGCGAACGGGTTCTGACCGCGCGAGTCACCGACCTCAACGCGCAGGTAGTCACCACGGCCCCGCTGACGGTCAACGTCGCCAACGTGGTCGGTTCCCCGCCCACGGTCACCGTTGCCGCAACGCCCATCCCCGGCAACGGACTGCAGACCGCCTCGACGATAAACTTCCAGGCTACGGCCGTCGCCACCGGCACCGGTTCCACCCTGCGCAATGTCGAGATCTTCCTCAACGATGTGAGTATCGGCCTCGCGACCCGCGAGCAGAACACGAACTTCTACCGCCGGGCCTTCGACCTAAGCCAGTTCGACTTCAGCACCATCACGCCGACCATCAACGAGAACACCGGTGCGGTCACCTACCCGGTGCGGCTCTACGCCATCGCCCGCGACAGCAATAACAACCAGACGGTCTCGCCCACGGTCAACCTCACCATCTTCCCGGCTACCAGCGCCCCGCCGACGATCCAGGTCCAGGCGCTCACGCCGACCAACATCACCGCCGGCACCCAGTTTTTTATGCAGGCGAATCTGAACGACCCGGATGGCAACGTGAGCACGGTCCAGCTCTACGCCAACGGCAGCCTGGTGGGTAACTTCCCGAACCCGCAGCAGGGCCAGCTCCTGACTTACACCGCGAACACGGCCGGCCGGTTCAACCTCTACGCCGTGGCCACGGACGAGACCGGCAACACGGCCGTCTCTACGCCCTCGATCGTCATCAATGTCACGGCCGTCACCGCGCCTACCACCGCGATCACCCGGCCCGAGGACAACAGCACCGCAACGACTGTCGGTTCCCCGGTCTTCCTTGAGGGCACCGCCGTCAATGCCGTGACGACCCAAGTTCCTACCCTCCAATTCATCGCCACCGCGGCCGGCGGCGCCCGCCAAGTCATCACCGGCACCCGCGTCGGCACCACCACCAGCTACCGCGCGATCTGGACCCCGACTAACCCCGACACCTATACGATCACGACCCAGGCCTCGGTCGGTAACGTTCAGGGTACCAGTACGACCTCCCGCCGCGTTGTCGTGAGCGACGTAGTGGGCCTGGCGCCGACGATCACCCTGAGCCGTTCGCCCGGCATACTTGGCTATCCGACCTCAGCCCAGACCGCTTCCTCCGCCGACTTCGCCGCCACCGCCCAAGATCCCGATGGCGCGGTCGTTGCCGTAGAGTTTTTCCTTAACCGCTTTAGCATTGGCCAGGCGCGCCGGGATCCGCAGGGGAACACCTGGCGCCTGCAGGCCTCGTTCGCGGGGCTCCAGCCCGGGGCGACCGAGATTGTAGCCTTGGCCCGCGACAGCTCCGGGAACGTGGTTCCCTCCGCCACTGGTTCCATCAATGTGACCGCCGCCGCCAGCATCGCGCCCTCGATCACGATCACCCCCTCGTCGACCAACCCCGCCTTCAACCGGCAGGTGCAGCTCCGCGCCAATGCCCGGGACACCGACGGCACGGTGACGAATGTCCAGTACTTCGCCAACGCGCTGCCGATCACCTCCTCGACGAATTCCGGCTCGCTGTTTCTCTCGAGTTGGACGCCCACCGCGGAGGGCAAATACCTGCTGTGGGCGCTGGCCACCGACAGCTCCGGCATCACCACCGTCTCTCCGACCGTCGAACTCAACGTGCGCCGTAACAACCCGGTCCTCGAGAATGCGGCCTTCATCCTGCAGACCTATCAAGACATTGCGAATACCACGAACATCAACCCCTTGGTGTTCGACGACCTGGACGAGCGGCTTGGTTCGGGCGCGCTCACCCGCGCCGACTTCGTTGCGTCGCTGCTCGACCAGCCCGGGTTCCTCGCACCGATCCAGTTCCTCGCTACCTATCAGGTGCTGATGGGCCGCTGGCCGACCCCGCAGGACTACACTAACTTCCTTGCGATCGCCCGAGGTAGCCTCAGCAACGCGGTTGGCGGCGTGCTCTTCGCGAATGACTACTTCGCCAAGTACGGTACCGTCCCCACCACCGCGCTGCTCAACAATCCAACCAGCGCAATCCCGGCGCGGACCTTCCTCGACCGCCTGTGGGCCAACTCCGCGTCGAGCCCGTCGACGAACCGGGAGACCGATCTCGTCCGGTTCATGAACAACAACGTGCTGAGCGCGAACATCGGCCGGGGCTACAACGTTATCGGGGTCAATCAGGCGGTCGCTGAGTTCGTCGTGAATACGAACGCCGCCAACACCGCGCTCTGGAACCGGGCGCGCGCGGCCGCCATCTTCTATCAACTGGCCCGGCCGCCCGTCACGGTCACTTGGGAGGAGATCACCGCCCGGGTCGACGCGCTGCTCCGCCTGCCCGACACCAAGGCGATCGTCGACGCCGTGCTCAAGGATGAGCTTTACGGCTACCGTTACGTGACGATTACCCGGCACCCGCAGTCCCTGGTCGTGTCGCCTCGTTCCGGTGCGATCTTCTCGGTCGAGGCTCAGGGCGCGCCCCCGCTGGTCTATCAGTGGCTCCTCAACGGCGCCCCAATCCCCGGGGCCACCAGCCCCGTGCTGAGCCTCACGAACGTGGACACGAGCCGCGTCGGCACCTATACTGCGGTCATCACCTCCGCGGCGGGAGTCGCAACCTCCGATCCGGCGACGCTCACGCTATCGAACGTCACCACCCGGCTCGCGAATATCTCTACGCGCGGGCAGACCTCGGCGGGCGCTAACGTGCTGATCGGCGGCTTCGTGGTGAACGCTCCGGCGGGTCAGACCCGGCAGATGCTGATCCGGGTCGTCGGCCCGACGCTCGCGGGTGCCCCCTTCAACCTAGCGAACACCCTGAACAACCCGGCACTCGCCCTCTACGTCGGCACGAACCAGAACCCCGTGCTCACCAACGACGACTGGGGCACGCAGGCCGCGGGGCCCGCCCAGGTGCAGGCGATCCAGCAGGCCGCCAACCGTGCTGCCGCCTTCGCGCTGCAACCCAATTCTCGGGACGCGGCCATCCTAGCCACGTTACCCGCTGGCCCCTACACGGTTCAGGCCCAGATCGGCCCCGGGTCCACCAACCCTGCGGGCCTCGTACTGATTGAGGTGTATGATGTCACCCAAGGCGGCCCGGCGGCCCCGAAGGCCATCAACGTTTCCACCCGCGGCACGGTCGGCACCGGAGCCAACTCGCTCATCGCGGGATTTGTGGTCACGGGGCAGGTCTCCCGCCGGATGCTCATCCGTGGCGCCGGTCCGACCCTCGCTAACCTCGGGGTTCCCGGCGTGCTCGCCGACCCGCTGTTGACCCTCTCGGCCCAGTCAACGGGCCAGGTCCTCCGAACCAATGACAATTGGGGCACTGGGGAGGAAGCGAGCATCATCGCCAGCGCGGCCTCCGCCGCCGGTGCCTTCCCGTTCCCGGCCGGGAGCCGTGATGCGGCGATGATCGTGATGCTGCCGCCAGGCGCCTACACGGTCCAGCTGGCCGGGGTCGGCGGCGGCACCGGGGTGGGCATTGTCGAGGTCTACGACGTTGATCCCTGAGCCGCCGCCCGCCCGGGTGAGGCATCGCGAGTAAGCGACTCCTCCTCGTGCGTGGACGCGGGTCCGGGCAGTGCGGGCTCCGGCGGGGCCGGTTGGCGGAGCGTGGCCAGTGACACGGCGGTGCCCGGTCACTCGGCCACGACGAGCGCCCGGCGGAACACCGCCGGAGAAAGTTTCTCCGGTAGGACGTGGGCCTCCCAGAGGACGACCGAACTCTCCCGGCGCTGGTAGCGGGTGTCGTCGGCGGTGCGCGCAATGCGCTCGAGGGACGCAGGGGCCTCGACGGTTGGCCGCGTCTGGTCGGTCAGCAACGTCGCCCGCTGGAGCACCGCGATGAAGAGGCCGTCCCGGCGGCGTTCCGCCTGCAGGAATCGCAGGTACGCGGCGAGACTCCGGAGCTCCGCCGCGGGAACACTGCGCGGTCGGCCGGAGAGCTCGTCGAGCACCCGTCCCGGCGCCAGCACCACCTCGAGGGTCCGGCCGGACCATTCGCTGGCGACCGGCACCGGCACGCTGAGGTGGGCGTTCCGCCCCTGCGCGTCACGCCACGCGAGCTCCGCGGTCAGCGCGGCGCCCGGCGCGACGGTCGCCCGGGAGAGCACGAAGCGATCGAGCGTGATGCCAGGTGGATCCCGGAGGGCCTCGACCTCCAGCCGGATGGATTCGGGAAAGATCCGCCCCAGCGGGTTCTGCAGCACTGCGCCGAGGGATTGCACCAGCTCCCCGAGCGCCTGCGCGAAGCCCTGCCCGCCCGCGTGCAGCACGTTTTGCCGCCACTCGAGTCCCCCGGGAAAGATCAGGTGGCTCGCCACGCGGAAACCCTCGTGGAAGCCCGCATCGTTCGCCCCGAGCACGGCCTGGCTGACGCCCGCTCCGACGACCAGCGGGGCCAACTGCGGATGGCGCGCGGCCGCGAAGCGGAGCGGGGCCGCTCCCCCCGGGCGCGTGATCTCGACCGGGATCATCGCCGGTCCGGGCCCCAGCTCGCCGGCCACGGCGGAAAGGCGATCCTGCCGGATGGTGCCGATGACCTGGCCGATGTTCGCCACCTTCACGGACTGCATCTGGGAGGGCAAAATGGTGAGCACCTCCGCCTCGCACAGCGGCAGCGCGACCTCGCCGAGCGAGAGCAGGGGATGCCCGAACGCGACGATCTCACGGCCCCTAACCACCGAGACGGTGCCGGTCGCGGCCAGGCTGATGTCCCCGGTCGCGAGGGCTACCGCGACCGCCCCGCCGGGCACCAGACGGGGTCCGGGCGACGCTGCGCCACCCGCCGCGGGCGCGGCCACGCCGCCCGGAATGACCGTACCGATCCCGTGCGCCGCCAGCAGCGGGGCGAGGGCGGCGGAAGCCACCGGGGAGAGGCCCGCGAGGCTGAAGGCGGGCTGTAGCGGCTGGGGTGTATTCAGCCCGGTGGCCCCGCCCCCGAGACGGTCGCCGGAAACCGGAAGGACGCGGACCTCCTCCAGATCCGCCACCGGGGTGAAGCCCGCGTGGCGCACGGTCTCGAACCGCTGGATCTGGTAACTGAGCGCCCCGGCCAGCTTGCCGTCGACGTAGAGCGGACTCCCGCTCATCCCGGCCACCGCCCCCATCGGTTGCACGCGCGGGTCGGTCAGTTCGCAAACAATCAGGGATTTCCCGGGCCCAAGACCGTTCCGGATCACTCCCGTCACAACTACCCCGAAGGGCTCGGGCTCCGTGCCGCGGAAGACGGTCCAGACCTCTCCCCGCCGGCCCGGCGTCAATTCGGACAGCGGCAGGTGAGGGGCGTCCACCGGGGGCGCCGCCAGCAGGGCCGAAGTCCCGGCGAGCAGGGCGGCGAGGCGCCGGAGATCAAAGGCCGGCGATCGCATCACTGAGGACCGCGCAGGCCTGGTCGATGTCGCGGCCCTCGTGGGCCGTGCTGAGGAAACCGGCCTCGTAGGCGCTCGGGGCGAGGTAAACCCCCCGCTCCAAGCAGGAATGGAACAGCCGGGCAAAGAGCTTAGCGTCGGATCGCAGGGCCGACGCATAGTCGCGGACGGGTTCCGGGTTGAAGAAGAGGCTGAACATCGAGCCGCGCTGCGGGAACTGCACCGGCAGGCCCTTCGTCCGGGCCGCGTCCATCACCGACCGGCGCAACTGTCCGCCCAGCCGCTCGAGCCGCTGGTAGGGTTCATCGGTCGCCAGCATCCGCAGGCTGGCGATGCCCGCCGCCATCGCGAGCGGGTTACCGCTGAGGGTGCCCGCCTGATAAACGGGTCCGAGCGGAGCAAGGTGGTCCATCACGTCCGCCCGGCCGCCAAAGGCCCCGACGGGCAGGCCCCCGCCGATGATTTTCCCAAGGCAGGTCAGGTCGGGCGTGATCTGCTCGAGTTCCTGCGCCCCGCCGCGCGCGAGCCGGAAACCGGTCATCACCTCATCAAAGATGAGCAGCGCCCCGTGGCGTGCGGTCACCTCGCGGGTGAACGCAAGGTAGCCCGGGTCCGGCGCGATGAAGCCCACGTTCCCGCAGTAGGGCTCGATGATCACCGCGGCGATCGCCCCCGGGTGCGCCCCGAATGCCGCCTCGAGAGCCGCCGGGTCGTTGTAGGGCAGCACCAGCGTCTCCCGCGCGAACGCCGCCGGGATCCCGGCACTATCCGGATGGCCGTGCGTCAGCGCCCCGGAGCCCGCCTTGATCAGCAGCGAGTCAGAGTGTCCGTGGTAACAGCCAGAAAACTTGATAATCTTATCCCGCCCGGTGAAGCCCCGCGCTAGCCGCAGGGCGGACATCGTCGCCTCGGTGCCGCTGCTGCACATCCGGACCTTGCGGATGGAAGGCACGTAGCTGGTGATGAGCTCCGCCATCTCCACTTCGAGGGGGTTGGGCGTGCCGAAGGAAGTGCCGTGCTCCAGGGCCTCGGCCAGCGCCGCCCGGATCACGGGATGGTTGTGCCCGTGGATCGCCGGGCCCCAAGTGCACACGAAATCGATCAGCTCCCGTCCGTCGGCGGTGATGAGTCGGGCCCCGCGCGCTGCCCGAACAAAGAAGGGCGCCCCGCCGACCGAGCGGAAGGCGCGGACGGGGGAGTTGACCCCGCCCGGGATGAGTTCCCGGGCACGGGCGAAGAGATCGGCGGAGGAAGTCATTGGAAATTCAGCCGGCGTAGCGCTGCACGATCGGAATCCGGCGTCCGACCCCAAAAGCGAGTGGAGTGACTTTCAGTCCCGGGGCCGCCTGCTTCCGCTTGTACTCGCTGGCGTCCACCTTGCGGGTCACGTCGCGGACCATCGATTCCGGGAAGCCGCGGGCGGCGAGCTCCCGGCGGGACAGCCCCTCCTCGACGTAGCCGGCCAGCAGCGCGTCGAGCGTGTCGTAGGGCGGCAGCGAGTCCTGGTCGGTCTGCCCCGGCCGGAGCTCGGCGCTCGGCGGCTTCTCGATCGACGAGCGCGGGATGATTTCGCGCTCCCGGTTGATCCAGCGGGCGAGCGCGTAGACCTGCGTCTTGTACACGTCGCTGATGACGGCCAACCCGCCGCACATATCGCCGTACAGGGTGCAGTACCCCACCGCCATCTCGCTCTTGTTGCCCGTGGTCAGCAGCAGCGCCCCGAACTTGTTGGAAAGGGCCATCATCAGCAGCCCGCGGGTCCGGGCCTGCAGGTTCTCCTCGGTGACGTCCGGGGCCCGCCCGGCGAACACCGGCGCCAGCGCGGCCTCGCATCCCGCCACGATCCCCGCGATCGGGATGGTGTCGCAGCGGATCCTCAGATTGGCCGCCAGCGCCTGCGCATCCGTGCGGGAATGCGCCGAGGAGATCGCGGAGGGGAGGGAGACGCCGATGACGTTCTCCGGGCCAAAGGCGGCCGCCGCGATCACGCCCACCACGGCGGAATCGATCCCTCCCGAGAGGGCGATCAGTGCGCGGCGGAAACCGCTCTTGTGCGCGTAGTCCTGCAGCCCGAGCACAAGCGCCGCGAACAGGTCGGCCGCCGGGTCCGCGGCCGCCACGGCCTCCTCCGGCGCGTTCCGGCCCGCCCCGGGCAAGGTGACCACACGCAGCTCCACGTGGAACGCGGCTAGGCCCGCGATTGTCCGGCCCGCCGCGTCCGTCACCAGGCTCCGCCCGTCAAAGATCAGCTCATCGTTGCCGCCCACCGCGTTGACGTAGACCACGGGGCAGCTGAGCCGCCGCGCGGCGTCCGCGACCACCAGTCGTCGGCGCACGTCCTCCTTGCCGATGCACCACGGACTCGCGGAAAGGTTCACCATCAAGTCGCAGCCCGCGCCGGCCAGGCGCTCCAGCGGCAGGGGCCCCGGGTAGCGGCGCGGCCCGAGCTGGGGATTGGTCCAGATGTCCTCGCAAAGGGTCACGCCGATGCGCCGCCCCGCGAGCGCGAGCACCAGCGGCTCCGACGCCGCCTCGAAGTAGCGGTCCTCGTCAAACACGTCGTACGTCGGCAGCAGGCACTTGCGCGCCATTGCCTCGACGCGGCCGGCGCGACAGAAGGCGGCGGAGTTGAAGCACGGCCGGCCCGCGCCCGCGGCGTTCGGCTCAACGGTCCCCACGAGGGCGGGCACGGCGCCGATGGCCCTCGCGATCTCCGCGAGTGATGCCGCCACGTCCGGCACGAATCCCTGGCGGAAAAGGAGATCCCGCGGCGGGTAACCGCAGGTCGCTAGCTCCGGGAATACCACCAGCTCCGCCCCTTGCGCCACAAGCGCGTGGTACGCGTCGAGGATCAGCCGGCGGTTGCCGGCCAGGTCGCCCACGGTGGGATTGATCTGCGCGAGTCCGAGTCGCATCGAACGGCCCACGTTGAGGGCTTTGCCGCCCGTGACAACCCGCAACCCGGGCTTGCAGCATCCTGCCCCGGCGGCGTTTGCTGGGGGCGTCCCATGCGTCCCCCCTGCGTCCTTGGATTCCTCCTGCTCGGCCTCCTCCGCCTCCCGCTCCCGGCCGCCGAGGGCGCGGCGCTGACCCTCGAGGAGTCGCTCGCCGCGGTCGAGCGCGTGAGCCTCGCGGTGCTGCTGAGCCGCGAATCCGCGGTGCAGGCGCTCGAGGTCGCCCACCAGCAGCGGGCCGCCAACCTGCCGAACCTGTCCGCCTCCCTCCAGCAACGCCGCTCCCAGGGCGTCAGCATCGCGACGGTCGTGGTCACCTCCGGCCGGCCCGCAAACCGCTTCGACGCGCTGCTCACCGGCTCCTACGCGCTCTACCATCCGAGCCTGCGCGTGCTGGCGGAGGCCGCGCGCACCGGGTCCGAGGTGGCCCGCGCCAACCAGGCGGCCGCCCTGCAGGCGGTACTCGCCGATGTCGCCGGCGGTTATTTCCTCAACCTGCGCAACCTCCGCCGGCGCGAGGTCCTTGACGCCAACATCGCCCGCACCCAGGCCCTGCTGGGTCTCGCCCGAAGCCAGTTCGCCGCCGGTGTGGCCACCCAGATTGATGTCACCCGGGCCGAGGCCCAGCTCGCCCTCGCTGAGCAGGCGCGGCTGCAGCACGACACGGTGGTTCTGCAGAGCCAGCTCTTGCTCCAGCGAATCCTCGACCTGCCCCCGGGCCGGCCCCTGCAGCTCGCCGGCTTCGAGGTGCGACGCGCCCCCGCTACCCTGCAGGCCCTCGGGGAGGAGGGGACTGCCTTTGAGCGTCGGGCGGAACACCTCGCCGCCCGCCTCGCGGTCGATCAATCCCGCCTTTCCGTCCGCGCGGCCGAGCGGGAACGCTGGCCGGCGCTCACGCTCAGCGGCAACTACGGGCTGGCCTCTCCGCGGTTCGACGACGACGGGAAGCAGGATCAGTGGGCCTTTGGGGTCGGTGTCGCGGTGCCGGTGTTCGACGGCTTCCGGCTCAGCGCCAGCCGGCGCCTCGCCCAGTCCCGCCTGCGCTCTCAGGAGGCCCGCCTGCACCACCTGGAGCTCCAGATTTACGCCGAGCTCCGGCTGGCCGCTCAGGACGCCACCTCGCGCCACGCGCAGGTGGCCGTCGCGGAGAAGGGCCTCGGCCTCGCCCGGGAGGAACTCCGGCTGGCCCAACAGCGCTACCAGCAGGGCGTGGCGGACAACCGCGAGGTCGTCGAGGCCCAGAACCGCCTCGCGCAGGCGGAGGATAACCTCGTCGAGGCGGTCCACCAGTACAACCTGAGCCGCGTCGAGCTGGCCCGGGCCCGCGGGGACGTCCGCACCATCCTCGCGGAACGCGCCCCGTGACGCCAGACCACGCCGGGCTGATCCTCGCCTCCGCGTCCCCGCGGCGCCAGGAACTGCTGGCCCGCCTCGGCCTGCCGTTCACAGTTGTCGTGGCCGGGGTGACGGAGGACGAGACGCCGGATGCCGATCCCCGCCGCCTCGTCGGGCACAATGCCGCCCTCAAGGCCGCCTGGGTCGCCGCCCGTTTCCCCGCGGCAACCGTGCTCGGCGCCGATACCACCGTGTGCCTCGAAGGTCAGGTGCTGAACAAGCCGGCCGACCCGGCCGACGCCCGCGCAATGCTCCGGCGGCTCAGCGGGCGGGCGCACACGGTCCACACCGGGCTTGCCCTGCGTCGCGGGCGGGACGCGCTCGCGCTCGATGCGGTGGTAGACAGCGCGGTCCGCTTCCGCGTTCTCGATGAGCCGTTGATCGAGGCCTATTTGGCCCGCGTGCACACCCTCGACAAGGCCGGGGGCTACGCGATTCAGGAGCACCCCGAGCTGATCATCGCGGGCTATGAGGGGTCGCTCAGCAACATCGTCGGCCTGCCGCTGGCGGAGACGAAACAGATTTTGACCCGCGCCGGCCTCGCCGCAAACTTTACCGCTTCCGGCACGTCCCTGTGATCCGACCATGACGAGCGACACCATCCTCAGGCCCCCGCCGCTTACCGTGCTGCGGCGGGCCGTGGCCCGCGGTTGGCGCGACCCGGACACCCGTTCCATCCTGATCGGCATCGGCGGGGTCATCCTGATCCATCTGCTGCTCTGGCTCCTGGGTCCCACGGTGCTGCGCTTCGAGGCCCTGCCGGTGACGGCCCGTCCGGAGTCCACGGAGCGGAATTTCTCGATCGAGCTGGAGCCGGAGGTGAAGGTGCAGCCGCAGCCCAAGCCCGCTGACCCCTTCCGCTTCGTCGAGACCAACCCGGAGGCGCCGGAGAATGTTCCGGACAAGACCAGTAATTTCGCCGCGCAGAACCAGCAGGTGGCGCAGGAAAAGCCCACTCCGGAGGGTCGCAGCGACCGCCCCGCGCTCGAGGGCCGGACTGATATCGAGTCCAACCAGATCGTAAGCGGCCGGCTGGTACAGCCTCAGGAGTTCACCCCGGCGCCGCCGCCCCCGACCGAGGCACCGCCGGCTCCCGAGGTGGTCGCCGCGCCCCGGCGCGAGCAGAACCCGCTCTCAGGCGTGGAGAAAGTGGAGGGGGATAACCGGGAGGGCCTCGGGAGCAGTCTCGCCAAGCGTCTGGAGCGGGCGGAGGCAGTGCCGGAACGCGTCGAGGGCACGAAGGAAGGGGAGGGGGCCACCGCCCAGCAGGTTCCACGCCCGGCGATCGACCCGCGCCGGCCGCAGCCCCGGCCACAGCTGGTCAAGACCATCCAGACCCGTCCGGCGATCCTCGCGGAGAACAAGTTTGGCACCACCAACATCGGCCCGACGGCCGTCGACGCGCGCTGGAGCAACTACGGCGCCTATCTCCAGCGGATGATCGATTCCGTGCAGATCCAGTGGGAGCGCATCGTCATCGAGCAGAAGGCCAACCCGGTCGGCGGCAGCTCGGTCACGGTCAAGTTCGTGATGAACGACGAGGGCCGGATCGTCGACATCGGGGTCGAGAACTCGACCGCGAATGACACCGCCACCCGCGCCTGCGTCAGTGCCATCACCGACCGGATGCCCTACGGGCCGTGGACCGACGACATGAAGGCGGTCCTCGGGGAGCGGCAACAGATGACCTTTACGTTCTACTACCAGTGAGTGGACTGCCGGACGCTTCCGACCTTCCCCTCGGCCGCGACGTGACGCTCCTCCACGTGGATGAGCGCGGGGTGCTCGCCTTCGCTAAGCCGGCCGGCCTGCTCTCCCATCCCAACGAGCCCGGAGATGAGCCCCGTTCCACGCTCCGGGCCCGCTACGATCTGGAGACCGAAGCCTACGAGTGGGAATCCCCCGCGGGTGGGCCAGTGCGGCGCTGCTGGCTGCTCAACCGGATCGACTCCGCCACTTCCGGAGTGCTCCTCGGGTGCCTACGGGAGGATCTGGCGGTCGAGATTCGGAATCAGTTCCGCCGGAAGCAGGTGCGGAAGGTCTATTTCGCCCTCGTCTTCGGTACCCCCCGCGCCCCGCTTGAACTTTGGCGGGACATGCTGGCCGTTCAGCGCCACGAGGGTCGCCTCCGCACCTCCGCCCGCGCGGGTAATATCCCCGCCGAGTGTCGGATGAGCGTCGCCCGGCGGGGTCTGCGGGAACCGCGCCTCACTCTCCTGCGCCTCGAGCCCCGCACCGGCCGCAGCCACCAGTTGCGAGTGCAGTGCGCCCAGCGCGGGCTCCCGATCATCGGTGACCAGACCTACGGGGATTTCCCGCGCAACCGCGAGTTCGCCCGCGCCGCCGGCACCCGCCGTCTCTTCCTCCACGCGGCCGAGACCAGTTTCGAGTACCAGTGGAACGGCGCGCCCCAGTCCTTCGCCGCGCGCGCGCCCGTGCCGCTCGAGTTCGAGCAGGCCCTCTAAGCTGGGACGAGGGCCGGGACGCCCGCGAAAATCCGGTTTGTCCTCCGGGCCCGCCCGGCCCCAATCTTCGGGCATGATTTTGCCCAAATCCAACCGCCTGACGCCGGTGCAGCTCGCCGAGGTCACCGGGATCGTCGGCGAATTCGGCTGCACCATCCAGCCGATCATCGGCGCCCTCCGCACGATCTACGCGATCGTGGGGGACGAGCGGGATGACCTGATGATCAACCGGCTCGAGGGTCTCGATTATGTCGAGCGCATCGACCGCATCCAGTCGCCGTTCAAGCTGATGGACAAGCGCTCGGACCTGGCGAGCCACCGGATCCGGCTCGGCGGTGTGACCCTCGGCGAGGAGCTCTTCGTGATCGCCGGTCCCTGCACCATCGATCCGAAAAACCCGAACTACTTCTACGAGAGCGCCGCCGCGGTGAAGGAGGCGGGCGCCCAGATGATCCGGGGCGGGGTCTGGAAGCCGCGCACCAACCCGTACACGTTCCAGGGGGACACCCGCTCGATGGACATCCTGCTGGAGGGCTCGCGGCGCACGGGCCTGCCCGTCGACACCGAGGTGATGGAGGAGGCGCACATCAGCGTGGCCCTGGAGGCGGGCGTGACCTGTCTCCAGGTCGGCGCGCGCAATGCCCTCAACTACTCGCTGCTCCGGGCCATCGGCCGGGCCGTGGCGGGCCGCGAGACGGCGGTCCTGCTCAAGCGCAGCATCCATATGGGCCCGGTGAACGAGTTCATCTCGGCCGCCGAGTACATCGCCGCCTTTGGCAACCCGAACATCCTGCTCTGCCCCCGCGGCACCGCCCCGGGGCTCGACGGCTACCGCAACCATCCCGACGAGAGCATCACGCCGCTCCTGAAGGAAAAGACCTGGGCGCCCGTGGTGGTCGATCCCTCCCACTCGGTCGGCAAGGCCGCCTACGTGCCCGCCAGCGCCCTCGCCGCCGTGGCCTACGGGGCGGACGGGCTTTGCCTCGAGGCTCACGTCAGCCCTAGCCACGGGATCGGCGACGATCCCAAGCAGGCCCTGACGCCGGAAAGCCTGGCCGAGACGATCCGCCAGGCGCGCGCCCTCTGGCGACTGCGGCGCGGCGTCAAAGCAGGCTGAGCTGCGGATCGTCCGCCGCCGCGACCCGCAGCTTGCGCCGCGGCCGCACCTCCGGGGCGGGCAACTCGACATCCGGGTTCTCGCCCTCCAGCCGGCCTAGGATCGTCCGCGCGCGCGCGATCACGCCGGGCGGCAACCCGGCGAGTCGCGCGACCTGGATGCCGTAGCTGCGGTCCGCCGCCCCGGGCACGATCCGCCGCACGAAGAGGATCTCGTCGTTCCATTCCTTCACGGCGACGGAGAAGTTCCGGAGGCGCGGCAGATGCCGCTCCAGCTGCGTCAGTTCCTGGTAATGGGTCGCGAAGAGGGTCCGGGGGCCCCGCTCCGGGCCCTGGTGCAGGTGCTCCACCACCGCCCAGGCGATCGCGAGGCCGTCATAGGTCGAGGTGCCGCGCCCAATCTCATCGAGGATGATCAGTGAGCGGTCGGTCGTGTTGTTGAGGATGTTCGCGGTCTCATTCATCTCGACCATGAAGGTCGAGTTCCCGCGGGCGAGGTCGTCGCTGGCGCCCACGCGGGAGAAGATCCGGTCCACCAGCCCGATGCGGCAGCGGCGCGCTGGCACCCAGCACCCGATCTGCGCGAGTAGGGTGATCAGGGCGACCTGCCGGATGTAGGTCGATTTGCCGGCCATATTCGGGCCAGTCAGGAGCATTAGCTGCGCCTCGTCTGCCCGCAGCGCGGTGTCATTCGGCACGAAGCCCGCCGTGCCCCCGAGCGAGAGGGCCGCCTCCGGTGCCCGCAGCACCTGCTCCACCACGGGGTGACGCCCCTCGGTGATCTCCAGCGCCTCGCCCTCGTCGAGCTCGGGCCGGCAATAGTCCCATTCGCGGGCGAGCAGCGCCCAGCCCGCCAGCACGTCGAGCTCCGCCAGGGTCTCGGCCGTTCGCATCAGGGCGAGGGCTTCGTCCAGCACGGCCGCGACCAGCGCGGCAAACAGCTCCAACTCGCGGGCCTGGGCGCCCTCCTCGGCGTGGAAGATCTCCTTCTCCTTCGCGCGCAGGGCCTCGGTGACGTAGCGCTCGCCGCCCACCGTGGTCTGGCGGCGGATGTAGTCGGCCGGCACCAGGTGGAGGTTGGCCTTGGTCACCTCGATGTAGTACCCGAAGTTCTGCGTGAAGCGGACCTTCAGGCTGCGGATGCCGGTGCGCTCCTGCTCCGCACGCTCAAGGTCCGAGAGCCAGGTGCGGTTGCCGCTGGTCAGGGCCCGCAGGCGGTCCAGCTCGGCATCGTGCCCCGCGCGGATGAAATTCCCGTCCGCGAGGTCGTTTGGGAGCTCCTCGGCTAGGCCGCGGCGCAGCAGGTCCAGCAACGCCGGCTGCTCCGTCAGTGCCGCCGCCGCCCCGGCGAGCGGCGACTCCGGGCCGAAGGCTGCCAGCACCGCGCGCAGGCCCGGCAGGCGCTCGAGGGTGTCGCGGATGCCCCCGAGTTCCCGCGGATTGCGGAGGCGGTTCTGCAGCCGGCCCAGGATCCGCGGGATATCGCGCACCGCCTGCAGCAGCTCGTGCAACTCGCCCAGCCGCAGCGGCTGCGTCAGCAGGTCGCCGACGATCGCCTGCCGCCGCCGGATCTCCGCCAGCTCGAGGGTCGGCGCGGCCAGCCAGCGCTCGAGCAGCCGCGCCCCGGCGGCGGTCGCCGTGCGGTTGACGGCGTGGAGGAGGGAACCCTCCCGCGAGCCGCGGCTGGAGCTGAAGATCTCCAGGTTCCGCAGCGTGGCAGGATCGAGCAGCAGCGCCTGTCCGCTGCGGTATTCCTGGAGCCGCGTGAGGTTCTCCGGCCGGGCGCGCAGGTTCTCGGTCACGTACTGCACGAGCGCGCCCGCCGGTCCCAGGCCCGGGTGGTCGGCGGCGAGCCCGAAACCCTCGAGGTTCAGCACGCGCAGGGCCTCCGCGACCGCGCGCGCGCCGGAGCGCGGGTCGAAGTGGTAGCCGGGCAATTCCGAGACGAGCCGTTCGCCCGCGAAGGCGTGCAGGGCCCGCAGCCCCGCCTCCTCAGCCGGGGCCGCGCCCCAGCGCTCGCGTTCACCCTCGATGATCAGCAGCTCGGCCGGCGCAAGAGCGGTCAGCACCGGCAGGAGGTTTGCTGCCCGGGGGTCGGTCGCGACGCGAAACTCACCCGTTGAAAGATCCAGCCACGCCGCGTGCAGGCCCGCGCGGTCCGCCATCACCGCGGCGAGGTAATGATTGCGGGAAGCCTCTAGCTGCCCGGGCGCCAGGGTGGTGCCCGGGGAGAGGATGCGCGTGAGCTGGCGGCGGACCAGCTTTCCCGCCTTCGCCGGCTCCGCCTGGTCGCAGAGGGCTACCTTGCGCCCGGCGGCGAGAAGCTTAGTCACGTAACCGTCCGCCGCGTGGGCCGGCAGGCCGGCCATCGGCACATCGTTACGGCGGGTCAGGGTCAGGCCGAGCAGCCGCGAGGCGGTGACCGCGTCCTCGAAGAACAGCTCGAAGAAGTCGCCCAGCCGGAAGAGCAGTAGGGTGTCCTTCGGCAGCCCGCGGCGGACCTCGAAGTACTGCTGCATCATCGGCGTGAGCTTCGCGTCTGACATCCGGGCGAGACGAAGGTCCCGGGGGCGCGGAGGCAAGCTCGGGCCCGCTCCGCGGCACCCCCGAAACGCGGGCCGCGCTCAGCGCGTGGCCGCCGGCAGGCGCAGCGGGCGGGGATCCGCGACCCAGCCGGCCGGCCGCTGGCCGCGGCCCGGGCGATCCGTGTCACCCAGCTCCACCCGCGCCGCTTCGGCGGCCCGCTCGAGCCGGGCCACCACCTCGGGATGCCGGGCGGCCAGATCCTCGCTCTCGGCGGGGTCCCGCGTCACGTCATGCAGGCGGGCAGGACGTGGTCCCGCGGCCTTTCCGGCGGTACCGGTCGCCCGGGCCGGGAGCGCCAGGTGCAGTTTCCAAGGCCCCGAACGCACCGCCTGCAGCTGGTCGCCGTGATAATAGAGAAAAGCCTCGTGCGGGCTGCGGGCGGCGGGTTCCCCGGCCAACAACGGCCAGATGTCGCGGCCATCGATGCGGTTCGCCGGCGGGCGGGCTCCGGCGAGGCGGACAAAGGTGGGCAGCAGGTCCATCAGGGTGGTGAGCTCCGTGCACTCGCGTCCGGCGGGCACGCGCCCGGGCGCCCAGACGATCCCGGGCACGCGCATGCCCCCCTCGCTGGTGGTGTAGCCCCAGCCGCCCAGCGGCCGATTGCTGCCCTGCACCGGGTCCCGGCGCGGCGCGCCATTGTCCGAGGTCCAGACCACTAGGGTGTTTTCCGCCAAACCTGCCGCGCGGACTGCGGCCAGGATCTGTCCCGCGGCCCAATCGAGTTCCTCGACCGCGTCACCCCACGCCCCGTTGCGCGAGCGACCGCGAAAGGCCGGGCTGGAGTAGGGGGCGCGCGTGCTGCCCGGCATCGCGTGGGCGACGTACAGGAAGAACGGGCGTTCCCGGTGCTCCTGGATGAAGCGCACCGCCGCCTCCGCTTCCCGCCGCGTGAGCTGGTCCCGGTCCACCGGGGCCTCGATGACCTCCTCGTTGCGCAGGAGCGGCAGCTCGGGCCACGGCTGGCCCTCGCGCGGCGTCATATCGTCGCTGTAGGGGACACCGAGGTAGGACTCGAAACCCTGCCGGGTCGGCAGGAACGGGGCCTGATCGCCCAAGTGCCACTTGCCGATCATCGCCGTGGCGTAACCGCGTTCGCGCAGCAGTTCCGCGATCGTCTCCTCGGCCGGATGCAGCCCAATCGGCTCGACCGGCTGCAGCACCGCCCCGCCCCGCGCGTTGCGGTGCAGGTTCACGCGGCGGGGATAGGAACCGGTCATCAGGGCCGCGCGGGACGGCGTGCAGACGCCGCTGGCGGCATACAGGTGGGTCAGCCGCAGGCCCTCCCGCGCCATCCGGTCGAGCTCGGGGGTTCGGTGCAAGGTCGAGCCGAACGGCGCGATGTCGCCGTAACCCAGGTTGTCGCAGAGCAGCACGATCAGGTTCGGCGGGCGGGGCGTCGGCGCAGCCGCGCGGGAGAGGCAGGCCAACGTGAGCGCGGCCAGCAGGGCGGCGGCCGGCGCGAGCGCGGGCGTCAGCCGGCGGGAAACCCGGGCGTGGCTTCCACCGGAGGGGGCGGGCGAGGGAGGCACGGGCGGCAGCGTGGCCGAGCGCGCGGCGGCGGGTCAAGGGGCGGCCCGCGGCGCGCGTGACGTTCCCGCGTCGGCCGCGGATAAGATTCGACAGCCAGCGGGGGACGGGCTTGTTGTTCCGAAGTTATTCACACCCTACCGATGGAACACATGCGTGGGGCGGAAGCCCCGGTCTCGCGGTTCAAGGTCTCGGCCAAGGTGAAGACGTTTGTCCTCGATACAAACGTCCTCCTCCACGATCCCCAGTGCATCCTGAAGTTCCAGGACAACAACCTGGCGATCCCGGTGGAGGTCCTCGAGGAGCTCGACGCCATCAAGGGCGAACAGTCCACGGAGCGTGGCCGCAACGCGCGGCGCGTGCACCGGATGCTCCAGGAACTGCTCCCCGACACCCGCTCGATGCACGAGGGCGTCGAGCTCGAGACCGGCGGCACGCTCTCCATCATCATCAACCCGTACCTGCTCAACCCGGGACACTGGTCGCCGGCGATGGACCGGCTGCGGGCGATCCTCCCCGACCTCACCAAGAAGGATAACCGCATCCTCGCGTGCGCGCTCTTCGTGCAGGAGCGCTTCCCGCCGCCGACGATCCTGGTGACGAAGGACGTCAACGTGCAGCTGAAGGCCCGCGCGGTCGGACTCGAGTCGCAGGATTACCTCAACGACAAGGTCCCCGCCTCCGACGACGAGGCCAGCTACCGCGAGGTGCCGCTCGACCAGTACGAGTTGCAGCGCTTCTGCTCGGAAGGCGCCTACACGCTGCCGGCCGCCGCCGCCGCCCCGCTGGTCCTCAACGAATACCTCCTCCTGCGCTCCCCGGAGGGCAAGACGATGCCCGCGCGCCATCACGGGGAGGGCGTCCTGCGCCGCCTGAAGCTGCCCGACTTCGTGAAGGCCCCGGGCGGCATCCCCATCCGCGCGCGCAACCTGGAACAGCAGTTCCTGATGGACGCCCTACTCGACGAGAGCATCTCGCTCATCACCTGCTTCGGGAAGGCGGGTACCGGCAAGACGCTGCTGTCCACCGCCTGCGCGCTGCACCAACTGCAGGACGATCATTGCCGCTACGACGGCCTGTCTATTTCTCGCCCCATCATCAGCCTCGGCAAGGACCTCGGCTTCCTGCCGGGTTCCCTCGAGGAGAAGATGCGGCCCTGGTTGCAGCCTTATCACGATGCTCTGGAGGTTCTCATTCCCTCCAAGCCGCCCAAGGAGCCGCAGTTCGCCGCCAAGAAGGTGACACGGCGGAAGGGCAAACGGCAGGAGCTCCCGCCGGTCCCGATGGCGGCGCCGCCGGGCGCGCCAGGTGCGGCCCTCAAGCCCTACGAACGGTTGTTGCGGAGCGGAATGGTGGAGATTGAAGCCCTGGCGTTCATCCGCGGCCGCTCGATCGCGCGGCGGTTCTTCATCCTCGACGAGGCCCAGCAACTCACGCCCCACGAGGTGAAGACGGTCATCACCCGCATCAGTGAGGGCTCCAAGATTGTGCTGATCGGCGACCCTGCCCAGATCGACAATCCGTACGTGGATGCCCGCAGCAATGGCTTGGTTTACTGCCACAACCGGATGAAGGGCCAGCCGCTCGCCGCCCACGTGAAGCTCACCAAGGGCGAGCGCTCCCGCCTTGCCGAATTGGCCGCAGATCTGCTCTAGCCGCCGCCCGGTCGGTTGCAGCTGCCACGGCGAACCGAACGCCATTCACCGTGGTGCAGGGTCGCGGTTAACGGCTCCGCTGAGGGTGGGGGCGATGCAGGGACGCGCTGCCCTCAAGTTCCAGCGTAAGCCTATGCTAAGGAGTTATCCAAACACCTGGTTCCCCGGCGTGCCAGACCCGCGCCCGGCGCTCTAAGTCTGCGGCGCGCTCAGCAGCCCGCGCAGTTCGGTCAGGCTCAGCTTGGCCGCCGCGGCGTCACTGGCCTCAAACACCTCGGCGAGCAGGGTCCGCTTCTCCTCCTGCAGCGCCAGCACCCGCTCCTCCACGGTACCGGTCGCGATCAGCTTGTAGCTGGTCACGGTCCGGGTCTGCCCGATCCGGTGCGCGCGATCGGTCGCCTGCGCCTCCGCCGCCGGGTTCCACCCCGGATCGAGATGCACCACGGTGTCCGCGCCCGTCAGGTTAAGGCCGGTCCCGCCCGCCTTGAGGGAGAGCAGGAACACCGGCACCCCCGGCCCGGACTGGAAGCGGTCGACCGCCGCCTGACGCTGCGCCGGGGACATCGTGCCGTCCAGCCGGCACCACGGGATGCCCTGCACCTCCAACTCCGCCCCGACGAGGTCCAGCAGGCGCGTGAATTGGGAGAAGACGAGCAGCCGGTGCCCGTCGTCCACGGCCTCGGCGAGCAGCTCGCGGAACGCCTCCAGTTTGGCGGAGACCTCCGCGCCCGGTTCCTCCCCCAGGTTGGCCACCAGACGGGGGTCGCAGCAGATCTGCCGCAGGCGCAGCAGTTGAGTGAGCGCCGCCAGACGCAGGCTGGATTCGGACACCCCCGCCGCCGCGAGGTCGATCAGCTGGCGCTCACTGTCCTGCTCGACCTGCCGGTAGAGCTTGGCCTGCGTCGGGGTCAGCTCGACCCACAGGACCTGCTCGAGGCGCGGGGGGAGTTCCGGGGCGACCGCCCGCTTGGTCCGCCGCAACAGGTAGGGCGCCGCTTGCCGGCGCAGCCGCTCGTCGTGCCACGTGCGTTCCTCGGCGCTGAGGCTGGCGGGCAGGCGGGGCAGGTAGCCGGGAAGCAGGAATTCGAGCAGCGAGCGCAGGTCCCCGAGGGAGTTCTCCAGCGGGGTGCCGGTGAGGAGAAACCGGGTGCGCGCGCGCAGGGACCGGAGCGCGGCCGCGCTCTGCGAGCGCCGGTTCTTGATGTGCTGGGCCTCGTCCGCCACGACGCTCGCGAACTCCACGCCGGAGAAGATTTCCTGGTCCCGCGCGAGGGTGCCGTAGCTGGTGATCAGGAGATCGGTCCGCGTCAGTTCAGCGGCGGTCGTCAGGCGGCGGGCACCGTGATGCACCGTCACGCGCAGGCCCGGGGTGAACCGCGCGGCCTCCCGGCGCCAGTTCTCAAGCAGCGAGGCGGGACAGACGACGAGCGTCGTGCCGATCGCTGCCGCGTCCGGGCGATGGGCCGCGGCGAGGAAGGCGAGCGCCTGCAGGGTTTTCCCCAGGCCCATCTCGTCCGCGAGGATCCCGCCGAGGCCCTGGCGGTGCAGGTGCCACAGCCACGCCACCCCGAGGCGCTGGTACGGGCGCAGCAACGCGTCGAGGCCGTTGGGCACCGGCGCGGGCTCGAGGGCGGACAAGCGTTCAACCGACCCGGTGAGGCGCTGCCACTCCGCCGGGGGACGGAAGCCCGGCGCGACATCCTCCAGCAGCTCCGCGACCTCGGCCACCCGGCTCCGCGGCACCCGCTGGCGCGCGACCGGGGCCATCGCCGCCCGCGGGTCGGCGGCCAGGGCCTGCTGGGCGCGCGCGAGACGGACGGTGAGTTCCGGGTCGATCAGGAGCACCCGCCCCTTGGCCTCGAGATAACCCCGCCCCGTGGCGAGCGCGGCCCGGAGCTCGGCTTCGGAAGCGCCTTCCGCGGCGAGCCCGAGTTCCACGCTGAACTGGTTGCCGGTGGTCTCCACTTGCGCGGACAGCCGGGCAGGCACGAGGTGCGCGGTCTGCCGCGTGAAGGCCGGGGTGAAGCGCGCGGCGAGCGCGCCCCGCAGCCGCTCGCCGTGCCGCGCGAGGAACGAGAGGGTGCGGTGCCGGTCGCGCAGCCACCACCGCCCGTTGGAAGGCTCCAGCAGGAAGCCTGCTTCCTTGACCAGCGCGAGCGCCTCCGCGTACTGCGGGTGTTCCCGCGAGGGCAGGGTTAGCGCGAGGTAGTGCTCGGTGCCGTCAACCTCGAGCGGCCGGAGCCCTTCCGGGGCCCGCGCACGGGCCGCGCCCCCGGAGGTCGCCGGAGCCGGGGTCGCCGCGGGTTCGCGCAGGAGGGCATCGTGCCGCCAAGCGCCCGCGGTGCCGCCCTCCACAAAAATGCGCTGGCCCGCCGCCGCGCGGCTGAGTTCGCCCAATTGCCGCCGGTTCAACTGCAGCACGCCCGGCGGCTGCGGTCCGCACCAACGTTGCAACAAGGCCAGCAGCGGCAGCAGTTCCGCCGGCGGCGGCGCGCTGAGATCCAGCTCCACGCGCACCGCCACCGCGTCGCGCGCGGCCGCGGCCACGAGGTTGGGCGGCAGATGGATCCGGAGCATCCCCCAGCCAGCGAGCGGCGCGCTAGGCCCGCAAGTGCTTACTGCGGGACGACCCGTACCGAGGGAAAAGTTCCCTCGGCGCAGCAGATAAACTTATTCACAAAATGGACCTGCGGGCTCGCGGCAGGGTCTCCGAGTGCGCAATGCCCTACCTTCCACAAATCGCCGCGGGCGCCGCCCTCCGGACCGGCCTGCGCCTGTTTGTCCTCGCCGTGGTGGTCGAATCGGTCGAGGCGTCCCCCGAACGCGCTGCGACCCTCGAGGCGATCCGCCTGATCGAGAATCCCCGCAACCTCTCCCGCCCAGGTCCCGGCGGGGAACTCGGCCCCTGGCAGTTCAAGGCGGACACGTGGCGGATGCACACCACCCGCCCCTTCACCGACGCGCTCGACCGCGAGGAGGCCCTCCGGGTCGCCTGCCGGCATTACGATTGGATTTGCCGCGGCCTGGCCAAGGCGAAGAAGCCCCAGGATGCCTATCACGTGGCCCTCGCCTGGAACAGCGGGCTCTACGCGGTGCTGAAGGGCCAGTCCCCCGCGCGGGCCCACCGCTACGCCGAAAGGGCCGCCAATCTGGCCGAAACGCTGCGCCAAGGGCCGCTGATGGCGGCCCACGATCCCTCTCCTCCGGTGATGGCGCGCGTACCCTGACGCCCAGCGGCCCCGGCGCTACGGGCGAGCCCCCGCGCCGGGCCTCCGCGTCAGGCGAAGAGTTTGTGGTTCACCTTGCCGTGGACGTCCGTGAGCCGGAAGTCGCGGCCCTGGAAGCGGAAGGTGAGCCGCGTGTGATCGAGTCCGAGCAGGTGCAGGATCGTCGCGTGCAGGTCGTGCACGTGCATCGGATCCCGCACCGCGTTGAAGCCGAGTTCATCGGTCTCGCCGATCACCTCGCCCGCCTTAACGCCGCCGCCGGCGAACCACATCGTGAACGCGTCGATGTGGTGATTGCGCCCGGTGGTGTCGCGATTCTCGCCCATCGGGGTGCGGCCGAACTCGCCGCCCCAGATGACGAGGGTGTCCTTCAGCAGGCCACGCTCCTTCAGGTCCTGCACGAGGGCGGCCTGGCCCTGGTCCACCTCGCGGCAGACCTTCTCGAAGTCTGCCTGCAGGTTCTCCCCGGGGCCGCCGTGGCTGTCCCAGTTGGTGTGGTAGAGCTGCACGAAGCGCACGCCCCGCTCGACGAGGCGCCGGGCGAGCAGGCAGTTCCGGGCGAAGGACGGACGCTGGTCCTCGATGCCGTACAGCTTCAGGGTGGCGGCGCTTTCCGCCTTGAGGTCGATGAGTTCCGGCGCGCTCGACTGCATCCGGGACGCCATCTCGTAGGCCGCGATGCGGGTCGCGATCTCGGGGTCGCCCGTGGCCACGGAGCGCTGCAGGTTCAGGTCGCGGAGCGCGTCGAGGGCGTCCCGCTGCCCGTCCGCCGTGACCGCGGCCGGCCGGGTCAGGTTGAGGATCGGTTCCCCGGTGCCGCGGAAGGGCACGCCCTGATAGGTGGTCGGCAGGAAGCCGGAGCCCCAGTTGACGGCGCCGCCGCGCGGCCCGCGGGGGCCGGACTGGAGCACCACGAAGCCGGGCAGGTCCTGGCATTCGCTGCCGAGGCCGTAGTTCAGCCAGGAGCCCATACTGGGGCGTCCGAACTGGCCTGACCCCGTGTTCATAAAGAGCTTCGCGGGGGCGTGGTTGAACAGGGTCGCCTGGCACGACTTCACCATCGTGAGGTCATCGACGATGCGCGCCGTCTGCGGGAACAGCTCGGAAACCCACATCCCGCTGCGACCGTGCCGCGCGAACTGCCGGCGGGTCCCCATCAGCCGCGTGCCGTGGCTGGAGTCCATGAAGGCGAACCGTTTCCCCTCGATGAACGACTGCGGGATCGGCTGGCCGTTTAGCTCAACCAGCTTCGGCTTGTGGTCGAAGAGCTCCAGTTGGCTGGGCCCGCCGGCCATGAAGAGATAGATGATGTTTTTCGCGCGCGCCGGGAAGTGGGTCGGCTTCGGGGCGAGGGGACCCGCGGGCGCCGTCCCGGCCCCGCGCGCCTGGTTGAGCATCGAGGCTAGGGCGATTCCCCCGAGCCCGACGGCGCAGCGGCTGAGGAAGTGGCGGCGGGTGCGGGCGGCGAGGAAGTCCGGCCAGGTCTGCGGGGGAAGGGTCGGATTCATTCGCGGGTGATGGTCTCGTCGAGGTTGAGGAGCACGCGGGCCACGGCGATCCAGGCCGCGCGCTGACGGTTCGTGGGCGCGCCGGTCTCCGCCGCCAAGCGCCGCGCGTGGAGGGCCGCGAGGCGGTCGCGTTCCACTTCGGTCGGCCGGCGGGCGGTGCTCAGCCGGAAGGCATGTTCCAATTGTTCCGTCAGGGGCGCGCCGGGCCGTTCGCGGAGCACACGATCCGCCAGCCCCTCGGCGAACTCGTAGAATTGCTGGTCGTTGAGCAGCGTGAGGGCCTGCAGGGGAGTGTTGGAGCGCAGCCTCCGGGTGCAGCTGCTGAAGCCGTCGGCCACGTCGAACACCGCGAGCGCGGGATGCGGCGTCGCCCGCCAGAAGTGCGTGTACAGTCCCCGCCGGTAGCGGTCCTCGCCGGTGCTGGCCTTCCACTCGCGCCTTACCTGGCCGAGGCTCATCACGCCGTCCGGCTGGGGCGGATACACCGGTGGTCCGCCCACGCGCGGCACGAGCAGGCCGCTGGCGGTGAGCGCGGCATCGCGGACCAGCTCGGCGTCCAGCCGCAGCCGCTGCTGCCGGGCGAGCAGCCGGTTCAGCGGGTCGATCAGCGCGAGATCGTCGCGGGCGCGCGACGACTGGCGGTAGGTCGCGGAGGTGACGATAAGCCGGTGCAGCGCCTTGAGGCTCCAGCCGCGGGCGGTGAACTCGGTCGCCAGCCAATCGAGCAGCTCGGGGTGCGACGGGGGCAGGCCCTGGGAGCCGAAATCGTTCTCCGTCTCAACCAGCCCAAGGCCGAAGTACTGTTGCCACACCCGGTTGACGATCACGCGGGCGGTCAGGGGATGGCCCGGGTCTGCCGTCCAGCGCGCGAGGTCGAGCCGGTTCGGCCGGGCCCCGGCGGGGCGCAGCGGCGGCAGGATCGCGGGCGTTCCGGGATTCACCGGTTCCCCGAGGCGGGTGAAATCCCCCTGGACGAACAGGTGACTGGCGCGCGGCTCTGGGAGTTCCTCCATCACGAGGGTCGTGATCGCCCCCGGCACCGCGCGCTGGAGTTCGGTCAACTGGGCGGACAGGGCCTTGAAGTCCGCGTCCGCGGGCCGTGCCAGCGGGAAGACGCTGCGGCGCTGGGCGAACGACTGTTTTTCCCAGGGCACGTCGAGGGCGGCCCGCACCCCGGCCGGTCGCTGCGCCGCCCGCTTCTCCGCGGGCAGGGCCTGCCGCCACGCCTCGATGGCCGCCGCGTGGTTCGTGAACAGCGCCTCCAGCTTTTCCTGCGCCTCCGCGACGCGGGCCTCGAGGCCCTCGTCCACCCGGCCCTCCGGGGAAAGCGTGAGGACGCCGGTGGAGCGGGAACGGCGGCCCCCGTGCCCGTCATCGACGCTGCTGTTGAAGAAGGCGAAAAGCTGGTAGTACTCCTTCTGGGTGATCGGATCGAACTTGTGGTCGTGGCACTGGGCACACGACACGGTCAGGCCGAGGAAGGCGGTCCCGAAGGTGTTCACCCGGTCGAGCACGGATTCGATGCGGAACTGCTCCGGGTCGATGCCTCCTTCCTGGTTGATCTGGGTGTTCCGGTTGAAGCCGGTCGCGATCCGCTGGTCCACGGTCGCCCCGGGCAGCAGGTCCCCCGCCAGTTGCTCAATGATGAACTGGTTGTAGGGGAGGTCGCGGTTCAGCGCGGACACGACCCAGTCCCGGTACTTCCAGATCTGCCGCGGCGCATCGATGCTGTAGCCGTTGGAATCGCCGTAACGCGCGACGTCCAGCCACGGGCGCGCCCAGCGTTCCCCGTGGTGGGGCGAGGCGAGGAGGCGGTCGACCGCCCGTTCCCAGGCCCCGGGAGCGGCGTCCGCGAGGAAGGCGTCGACGTCCGCCGGCGTGGGCGGCAGCCCGGTGAGGTCGAGGGAGGCGCGGCGCAGCAGCGTCACCCGGTCCGCCTCCGGGGCCGGAGCCAGCTGCACGGCGCCGAGGCGCTGGAGTATGAAAGCGTCGATCGGATGGCTGGTCCAGCCCGTGGGGGCGGCGGGAACGACCGGGACGGCCGGCCGCGCGGGGGTGCGGTAGGCCCAGTGTGCAAAGCGGCCAGGTTCCTCCGCTTCCGGGGCGGGAGCGCCCGCGTCCACCCACGCCTTGAGCAGCGCGATCTCCGCGGCGCCGAGCGGGGGCTTCTTGTAGGGCATCGCCGGGATGTCCTCGTGCGTGCCCAGCACGACCGCCAGCAGCAGGCTCTCGCGGCCTCCCGGGGTGCGGACCACCGAG
>SXGQ01297274.1_pt1 | contig 28807 bp, 22 predicted proteins | sample 3178371 | NCBI WGS metagenome assembly SXGQ01 (sample SAMN11356859, study PRJNA531348) | freshwater metagenome | isolation source: freshwater sample F1-20 | place: China: Fuxian Lake, Yuxi | collected 2017-12-25 | reverse complement strand
CTTCAGCTTGGCGATGACGCGGTTGAACACCGGCCGCTCCAAGGCCTCGGCCAGGCGATCGCGATCGCCCCAGATCTCCGACTTGAACGGTCCGGGATGGTCGAACATGCCCACGACCCTGAACGGCGTCGTGTTGAGCGTCAGCGTGTCGCCCACGCGGCAATCGGCGATGCGGTCGGCGAGCTTCGAGCCCACCACGACCTCGTCCGTGCCCGGCGCGAAGGCGCGGCCCTCGACCACGCGGATGTCGTCGCCCAGGATGCGGAAGGTGCCTTGCTGCACGCCGCGGATGGGCACGTTGGTCTCGCCGCCGCCGACCTTCTCGCGCCGCACAGCGAGGTACATCTCGGCCGAGACCAGCGGCGGCCCGTCGACCGGCCTCTCGATGTCGGGCAGCGTCTTCATCAGGATCTGCGCGCGCTCGAGCGAGAACACGCTGTCGCCTTCGTTGGTCGAGCCTTGGCGCAGGAACACGACCACGTCGTCGCGGCCGTTCTCCACGAACAGCGTGGCGAAGCCTTGCTGCAGCGCCAGCACGCCGGCGAGCACCGCGACGGTGGCGCCGATGCCGAGCACGGTCAGCAAGGTGGCGCTGCGCCGCACCACCAGGCTGCGCAAGTTGTAGGAGAGCGGCACGAGGGCCATCAGCCGGTCCTCCGCAACGCGTCGATGACGGACAGGCCGCGCGCGCGCAGCGCCGGCCCGACTCCCGCGACCAGCCCGACGAGCAGCGTCGCCCCGGCCGCGGACCACAACGTGCCCGCCGTGACCTCGTAGCCGGGGAAGACCGTGCCGAGCATCCTCGCCACGGAGTCCTCCGTCGAGGCGGCCAGCAGGATGCCGGCGCCGCCACCGAAGGCGCACAACGCCAGGCTCTGCCACAACAGCACCCCCGCCACGACGCCGTCGCCGAAGCCCAGCGCCTTGAGCACTCCGATGTCGCGCGTCTGCTCGCGCGCCGCCATGAGCATCGTGTTCAGCGCCGCCAGCAAGATCGCCACCATCACGCCGCCGCCGATGGAGGAGACGAACAGCGGCACATTGCCGATCATCGAGACGAACTGCGCCTGGAACTCGGCCTCGGTGGTGGTCTGCACGACCTGCGGACCCTGTTCGAACATGGCGTCGATGCGCGACATGACCTCGGTGCGGTCGGCGCCGGGAGACATCTTGACCACGAAGATGCCAACACCCACCGGCCCGCTGCCTTCGCCGGAATCGAGCGCGTTCTCGAGGTACTTGTAGTGGAAGAACAACGTGGCGTCGTCGACGTTCTTCTTGGTCGACTTGTAGATGCCGGCGACGCGGAAGTCCCAAGTCGTGCCGTCGGTCTTCGGAAACAGGGCGCCGATGATCGGCACCGAATCGCCCACCTTGAAGCCGTACTTCGAAGCGGTGGCCTCGCCCACGATGCAGGCCTTGCGATCGCGTTGGAAGTCGTCCCACGAGCCGTCGACCAGCTGGATCTCCGGATAGATCGCCTGCAGCTCGTCCTGGTCGCAGGCGAACTGCGCGAAGAAGTTGCCCTGGTCCTGGTAGTAGCCGCCGAACCAGTTCCAGCGCATGACGCGCTCGACGCCTTCGACCGCGGCGATCTTGGTCCCGTACGCCTGCGGCAGGTAGACGAACAGCGAGACCTTCGATTGGACGATCAGGCGATCGGCCGCCGCGGCCTTGACGCCGGCCTCCAGCGCCACCACCAGGCTGCGCAGCAGGCACAGCAGGAAGATGGCGATGGCGAGCGAACCCGCCGTCAGCAGGAAGCGCGCCTTGCGCTTGGTCAAGTTGCGCCAGACGAGTTGGAACGGAGGCACGATCAGCGCACCGCCTCGATGCGACCGAGGCGTCCTCCCTTGTCGAGGTGCACGATGGTGCGCGCCTGCTGGGCCGCGGCGTGGTCGTGCGTCACCATGAGGATCGTCTTGCCGTACTTCTCGTTCAGGAGCCGCAGCAGCGCGAGCACGTCGTCGGCCGACTTGCGATCGAGGTCGCCCGTCGGCTCGTCCGCCAGCACCAGCATCGGATCCGACACGAGCGCGCGCGCGATCGCCACGCGCTGCTCCGGGCCGCCCGACAACTGCGAGGGCCTGTGCGACCGACGGTCGCCGAGTCCGACCAGTTCCAGCGCGGACTTGGCGTGCTCCTTGCGCTGCCCGCGCGACAAGCGCGTCAACAGCAGCGGCAACTCCACGTTCTCCTGCGCCGTCAGCACGGGGATCAGGTTGAAGCCCTGGAACACGAAGCCGACCTTCTCCGCGCGCCATTCGGCCAGTTCGGGCCCGGTCATCGCGGCGATGTCCTCGCCATCGACCACGATGCGGCCCTCGTCGGCGCGGTCGAGGCCACCCACGAGGTTCAACAGGGTGGTCTTGCCGGAACCGGAGGGCCCCATCAACGCGTAGAAGCCGCCGGCCTCGAGGTCGAGGTCCAGGCCGTCGAGCACGCGCAGCGTCTCGCCGCCGCGCGCGTAGACCTTCACGAGGCCGCGCAACTGGATCAGCGCGCCCACCTCAGCGCTCCTCGAGCCGCAACATCGCGCCGTCCGCGAGGTCCGCGGGCGGGTCGAGCACGAGCACTTCGCCGCCCTCGAGGCCCGCGAGGATGGCGTACTTGCCCGCGCGGCCCTCGCCCACCTCGACCACGCGCCTGCGCGCCGCGCCTCCGACGACCAGCCACACGAAGGGCGCGCCCTCGGCCCGCACCAAGGCGCTCGCCGGCACGAGCACGCGCGCCTCGACCGTGGCGGCGGGCGCATCCTTGGGCGCGAACACGATGCGCACGCCCATCTCGGGACGCAGCTTCTCGTCGCGCTCGAGGAAGGCCACGCGCACCTCGACCGTGGCCTTGGTGCGGTTGGCCGTCGGCCAGATGCGATCGACGCGACCCGGGTAGGCGCGATCCGGCCAGGCGTCGAGGTAGACCTGCGCCGAAGCGCCTTCCGAGACGCTGGCGATCGAGGTCTCGGGCACCTCGGCCTGCACCTCGAGCGACGCGAAGTCGACCATCGTCACCACCGAACCGCGCGCGCTGGTGCCGCCGACCACGTTGGGGCTGACGACCTCGCCGACCTCGGCGTCCTTGAGCACGACCACGCCGTCGAAGGGCGCCTTGACCAAGGTCTTGTCGAAGGTCGCGCGCGCCAGTTCGAGTCCAGCCAAGGCCGCGTCGACGCGCCGCGACGACTCGACCTGCGCGGCCTCCATGGCCGACATGCGCGCCTCCGCCTCGACAACCGACTGGCGCGCGGACTCGACGCGCGCCTCGGCCGAGGCCACGCGCGCCTCGGCGACCTGCAGTTCGCCATGCGCCCGATCGAGTCCATCGCGCGTGCCCACGCCGTCGGCGCGCGCCTTCTCGGCGCGTTCGCGCAAGGTGGAGGCCAGCGTGCGGGCCGCGCCGACTTGCGCGAGGTCCTGCTGCAAGGGCGGCACGGCCGAACGCGCGCTCTGCACGGCGCTCCTCGTCGCGTCGAGCTCGAGCCGCATGCGCACCTCGGCTGCGCGCGCGACCTCGACCTCCGCCTCCGCCCGGCGCAGGTTCGCGGCGTGCTCGTCGGCGTACAGGCGCGCGACGACCTGGCCGGCCTTGACCACCGAGCCTTCCTCGACATTCATCTCGACGATGCGCCCGGGCGCGTCGGCCGACAAGGCGGCGCGCTTCTTGGCGACGATGTAGCCGTTGGCTGACGCGCCGAGCGCGGCGGCGACTTGCCCCGCGCTGCGCGCCTCGGCCTTGGCCGTCTTGACGAGGGGCTGGCCGGCCTCGGACGCGCGTTGGACCAGGCCTTCGCCGAAGGCCAACCACGCGATGGCGAGCACCAGGAGCAGGAAGGCCCACTTGACCCAGGCGGGGCTCTTGCTGGCGCCGCGGCGGGGTCGGTCGGCCGCGGGGATGGGCATGTACTCGGCGCTCACGATGTCTCCTTCGCGCGGCGCTTCACCGCGGTTGCACGAGCACCGCCCGGGGATGGCCGCGGCGCCCGCTGCGCGGGGTGGCTCGACCGGGCATGATAGCGTCCCCTCCCCGCGCTCCGAGCTCCGCGACCCCACACGTTCGAAGGCCAACCATGCGACTGGCTCCGCTCCTCCTCCTCGGCCTGCAGCTGCTCTTGTGCCTGTGCGCCCCGCCGGCCCGAGCGCAGTCGGAGTGGATCGAGCTGGTGGACGGGGTGGATCTGGCCGGATGGCGCGGCGAGGCGCGCTTCTGGTCCGTCGAGGACGGCGCCATCGTCGGTCGGAGCACGACGCAGGTGCCGTGCGACGCCACCACCTACCTGCTGCGCGACGGCTTCGAGTTCGAGGACTTCGAGTTGGTGGCCGAGTACAAGGTCGTCGGCGGCAACTCGGGCATCCAATTCCGAAGCCAAGACCTGGGAGGCCACCAGGTGGCCGGTCCGCAGGCAGACATCGAGGATGGCGAGTCGTGGTCGGGTTGCCTGTACGAGCAGGACGGACGCGGAGTGATGACGACGCGCGGCGAGCGCTGCGTGTTCGAGGGCGGCCGCAAGGACGCGCGCCGCTACGCCGACGGCAAGGAGCTGCAACGGCGCGCGGTGCGGCAGCACGATTGGAACACCTACCGCATCGTGGCCGTCGGCGGGACGATCGTGCTCGAGATCAATGGAGTGCGCACCAGCGAGACCATCGATCGCGAAACCACGCGCCGCGTGCGCGGACTGGTGGCGGTGCAGCTGCACGCGGGACCGCCGATGGAGGTGCGCTACCGCTCGATCAAGGTCAGGCGCCTCGGACCCGCCGACGAACCCGAGCTGGAGGAGCTCGCGGCCAGCACGGCCAAGCTGCACTTGCTGCCCGGCCCGTTGCCGCATTGGCTGTGGGCCGGCGACCAACCCGGGCAGGACGAGCGCGTGGTGCTCGAACGCGAGTTCGTCGTGCCGTTCGCGCCGGCGCGCGCGCGCCTGCTCGCCAGCGGCGACAACCACGTGATCGCGTGGATCAACGGCGAGCAAGTGCTCGCGCACGGGGAGTGGAGCCAGCTCGCCGGCGGCGACGCCACCGGAGTCGTAGTCGAGGGCGCGAACACGCTGCACCTCGTGGCGCGCAACGACGGCGGCCCGGCGGGAGCCTGGTGCGAGCTCTCGGTGTCCGGGAGCGATGGTCGCAGGCTGCGCCTCGTCAGCGACGGTTCGTTCAGCTCGGCCCTCCTGCCGGATGGCTTCGATCCCGAGGCCTTTGAACCTGGGAGCCTCGACAGGAGCCGCATGGGACCCGCGCATTCCTTCGGCGCCATGGGCGTCGGCCCGTGGGGCATGCTCGACGATCCGGATGGGGCGACGAGCGACGCCTCCGTTCCGCGAGCCTTGGGAGTCGAAGGCATCGAGCTGGCCGAGGGCTTCGCCATCGAGCTGCTGCACCAACCCGATCCAGCGACGCAAGGCTCGTGGGTGGCCTTGTGCGAAGCACCGGGCGCTTGGTTGTACGCCGCCGACCAGTACGGCTCCATCTGGCGCGCGTCGATGTCGGCACGGCCGATGGAGTTCGCGCGCGTGCCTGCTCCCATCGCCGGCGCGCACGGACTGCTGTGGCACGAGGACGCCTTGTACTGCGTCGTGGCGGAAGGCTCGGACGGCGCGCGACCCGGCCTCTGGCGCGTGCAAGACTCGAATGGAGATGGAATGCCGGACGCGGCGCAGCTGCTGCGCGCCTTCGAGGGCGGCGGCGAACATGGCCCGCACGGCTTGGCGAGCGGGCCCGATGGTCGCATCTGGATCGTCGGCGGCAACCACACGACCTTGCCCGACTGCGCGACGAGCCGCGTTCCGCGCTCGTGGGCCGAGGACGACCTCGTGCCGACCATCGAGGATCCGCGCGGCCACGCCAACGGCATTCGCGCGCCCGGCGGATGGATCGTCGCGACCGACAAGGACGGAGGCGCCTTCGAGCTGTGGTCGATGGGCTACAGGAACGCCTACGACTTGGCCTTCGACGCGCGTGGCGAGTTGTACACGTGGGACTCCGACATGGAGTGGGATGTCGGCGCGCCGTGGTATCGCCCGGTGCGGATCGTCCACGCCATCTCGGGGTCCGACTTCGGCTGGCGCACGGGCTCGTCCAAGTGGCCGACAAGTTGGCTTGACACCTTGCCATCGACGGCCGACCTGGGTCGCGGCTCGCCCACCGGCCTCGTCTTCGGCACGGGGCTGGCGGCGCCCGAGCGCTTCCAACGCGCGCTCTACGCCTGCGACTGGTCCTTCGGCACCATCTGGGCCTTGGATGTGCACGAAGCCGGTGCGGGTTCGCAAGCCACGGCGATTCCCTTCCTGCGCGGAACGCCCTTCCCCGCCACGGACATCCTCGTCGGCTCCGACGGCGCGCTGTGGCTCAGCTCCGGCGGCCGGCGCACGCGTTCCGGCCTGTACCGAGCGCATTGGACCGGCGGCGGCTCCGTACTCCCCGTCGAGGCTCCGCGGCCCTCGCCGGCGCTGGTCGAGCGGCGCGCGCTCGAGCGGTTGCACGCGCCCGGAATCCAGTGGAGCGCCGCGGATGCCGAGCGAGTCGCGACGGCCCTCGTCGGCGGCGACCGCTTCCTCGCGCACGCCGCGCGCGTGGCGCTCGAGCACGCCGACTTGCGCGGCTTCGACGCGCTGGCCTCGGCCGTCGAGGCGCCCGACGCCGACCTCGTGCTCGTCGCGCTGCGTCGGTTCCCCGCGGAGCGACGCGCCTGGGCCCTGGAGCAACTCGGGCGCCTCGAGCGCGGCTCTCTGGCCGCGCGGCGCGATTGGCTCAGACTCGCGCAACTCGCCTGCCTGCGCCTCGCGCCCTTGTCCGACGCGGAAGCGGCGACGCTGCGCGCGGAGATCGAAGCCCTCGCTTGGCATGGGGACGACCGCGCCGATCGCGACCTCGCCACGCTGCTGGCGCACTTCGGCGGCGAAGCCAACATGGAACGCCTGGTCGCGCGGCTCGAAGCGGAGGCGGAGCAGGAAGACCAACTGCACCTGGGCCTCGCCATCTCCGCCGCTCGCGGGCCGCTGGGCCTCGACTTGAAGCGCCGCTTCCTCGAACGCTGGAACGACATCCAGCCGCGGATGCGCGGTGGCGAGTCGCTGGAGGCGTACGCCGGACGCATCCGCGAACGCTTCGTGGCCGCGATCCCCGCGCTCGAACTCGCCCACTTGTCCGATGCGATCCAACCTCGAGCGACCGGCACGGCCGCGCCGGCCGCGGCCCCGCGCAGGACCGCCGTGCGTCGTTGGACGCGCGCGGAAGTGCGCTCGTTGCTGGCCGAACGCGAGGCTCCGGCGAGCAAGGAGCACGGACGCGCCGCGTGGGAAGCCGCCACTTGCGGATCCTGCCATCGCATCGACGGCGTTGGCGGCTCGAGCGGACCGGATCTAGGCACCTTGGGCTCGCGCTTCGGCGTCGACGACCTGCTCGACGCGCTGTTCGAACCCTCGCGCACGATCTCGGACCAGTACGCCGACACCGAGGTCCAGACCCTCGACGGCGACCTCGTCGTCGGGCGCGTCGAAGGATCCAAGGACGGGACGCTGCGGCTCGTCGATTCCGCGGGGCGCGTCGTCGAGGTCGAGGAGGCCTCGATCGCGGTCCGGCGGCCCTGGAAGGTGTCGCGCATGCCCGCGGGCCTGCTCGACCTGCTGGAGCCCGACGAAGTGCGCGCGCTCGTGGACTACTCGCTCGGCCGCGCGCGCTGAAGGCGGACGCCGCTAGTCGCCGAGGAGCAGCGGCAAGAGCGTGGGTTCGACGCGCTTGTACAACTCCGAGGTGGCGCGCACATCGCGCAAGCAATACTCGCCGATGTCCTCGATGCGGCCTTGGCGGTAGACGCGCGCCACCTGGCTGCCGTCGATCGAGCCCTTGGGGCTCTCGACGTCGAAGCGGCGGCACCAGTACTCGAGTCCGTACGACTCGCGCGTGGCGCCCTGGAAGTTGAACACCTCCATCAGGTCGCAATGGTCCCGCATCTCCCAGCGCTTGGGCAGCAGGTTGCGCGTCGGGCGCACGCCGTGCTGGGCGGAGCGGATCATCAGCATCGGCGCGTCGTAGCCGCGCCCGTTGAACGACACGAGGCGCGGCATGCGGCCCGCGGAGTTGCGCCCCACGAGGGCCCAGAACTTCTCCAGCACCTGCTTCTCGTCGCCGCGGAAGATCTTCGAGTCCTTGACGCGCTCGAAGTCGCGCTCGGGCTGGTGCGCTCCCTCGAGCAGGATCATCCCGCGATCCTCGCGCACCAGCCACATGCCGATGGCGATGATCTTGCCTAGCCCCGGATAGAGCCCCGTGCGTTCCGGCACGGCGGCGCGATCGTGTTCGTCGCGCGCCCGCGACAACAAGTACCCGCGAGTGGTCTCGTCGACCTCCTCCCACAGGTATCCCGCGACCTCGATGTCGAAGGCGATGACGGGCTGCGCTTGCCTCGAGTCGCTCATGCTGCGGCGTCTTCGCGCCGTGCACGCGAGGTTAGCGCGGATGGACCGCCGCGACGAGCATCCGTCGACGGGAGCGCAGCCACAACCACGCGGCGCACGCGAAGACGGGCGCGAAGCCCGCGGCGCCCTGGCCTGGATCGGTTGGCGCGGTGGCGATCGTGCAGCCTCCACCGCCGCTCGAGGCGGACTCCCAGGTGTAGGCGCCGGCCACGAGCGCGACGAAGGTGCCCGATGGATCGCGCACCAGCACCGAAGTCCTGCCCGGCGGTCCGGGCGGAGCCGCGACCTGCACGGAGCCGCGGCCTTGACGCGCGGAGATCGCGGCCGGGACGCCTCCCGCCCCCGTGGTCGGATCGGCGCCGAAGACCACTTCGAGGTCCACCGGGAGGTTCTCGCCGAGGATCGTGACCAGCGCGCCGCCTGAGCTCGGTCCCGCCGCCGGCGAAATGGACGAGAGCAGCGGATCCGGGCTGGAGTGGTACACGAAGGCGCTGCTGGCGACTTGCCCCGCAGGCGAGCGCACCTCGAGCGTGTAGGGTCCGCCCGGCGGCGCAGGCCGCGTGCGGAAGCTGAGCGTGCGCGCGTCGACGAGCTCGATCTCGTCCTGCACGACGCCGTCGATGGAGATGCTCGAGCCCGACTCGAAGTCGGCGCCCACCACGTGCACGAGCGTGCCGCCTTCCGCGCTGCCCGCCGCGGGGAAGACCACGTCGATGGCGGGCAAGGCGGCGACCAGCAAGGCCGCGTTCTTGCGGCCTTCGACCCCGCTGGCGTCGATCACGACCACGTCGCGCGTGCCGGGCTGGTCGGCGCGCAACTCGATGCGCAGGCGCGTCGCGTCGAGGTACTGCAAGCCATCGCCCTCGGCGTAGATGTGCGGACCCGCCACGACCACGCAGCCGGGGCGGAAGCCGCCGCCTTGCACGAGGATCGAAGTGCCGCCCGAGGGCGAGCCTTGCGCGGGAGAGAGCGACAGCACTTGCGGGTTGGCGGGCGCGACATCGAGGGCGCCCGTGGCGATGGCGAGCTCGCCCAACGCGGTGCGCGCTTGGAGGTCGACGGGACCGATGTCGGCTCCCGTCGAGGCGGTGGCGACGAACGACACGGCCGAGCCGAACCACGAGACGTTGGAGATGGCGACATCGTCGCGGCTGGACTCCAACATGGAACCGGGCGCGAGCCCCGAGCCCGACAAGGTGCACGCGCGCGGCACGCCGGGCGCGAGGCGCAAGGGCAGGTCGTCCCATGCCCGGCCCAGCACAGTGGAATGGTCGAGCGCCAGCGTGCGCGCGCCGATCGAGGTGGTCCCGCCCGTGGCGACTTGGTGCACGCCGAAGCTCGATGCGCCGAAGTCGACTTGCACGGCGCTCGTCGTCGAGAGATTGCCGACCACCACCGGGCCGTCGAGCGGCGCGGCGTAGACCTCGTAGGAGCCGGGTTCGAGTCCGCGGATGGCGAAGTCGCCATTCGCGGCCGAGAGCGTCGCGCCGCGCGGCATGCCGCCGGGCGTGCGCGCGACGACATGCGCGCCGGCGACGGCCGAACCTCCCACGCGACGCACGACGCCGGTGATGGTGGAGTGCGCCTGGGACGGATACGCATGGCGCATCCCGCCCTCGTCGTCGGGCGACAAGCTCCTGTGCAGGATCATCGTCGTGTCGACGTAGGGGTACATCGTCGCGGCGCAATGCGGCGAGTGGTCGAGACCGAGCAAGTGGCCGAGCTCGTGCGCCGCGACATCTTGCACGTCGAAGCGGCCGGGCTGCCCCGAGGTGGTGAACGACCAGTCGCGCCCGTTGAAGATCACGTCGGCGTCGGTGATCACTCCCGAACCGTTGAACCAGATCGGCGTGACCGCCACCACGCCACCACCGGCGAAGAAGCCGGAGGTCCCCGTCTCGTCGAACCACACGAGGTGCAGGTCGTCGCTCTGCCAATCCGTGCGCGCGCGTTGAGCGGCGGAGGTCGATTCCACGAGGCGCGCGGTGGAACCAGGCACTGCGTTCCACTCGCGCGCGGCGAGGCGCACCGCCGTCGTCTCGGACTCGTCGGCGATGTCGGCGCTGCCCTGCGAGGACACGACGAAGCGCACCGAGGAGGGATCGGACCAGCGCAGCGCGGCGCCGGTGCCGGTGTGCACCAGTCGCAGATGGCCCGCGACCGCTCCGGCGAGCAGGCCCAGCGTGGCCGCCACGAGCAGCTTGCGTCCGCTCGCGCCGCGCACGCTACTTGGCTCCCGCGCCGCGGTCGACGCGCATGGCCTTGGCCGCCTCGATGCGCGCCACGAGCGCGGCGTAGTCGGACTCGGATCCCTGCTCGGCGGGCGCGATCGCGCCTTCCTCGAGCACGGCCAGGCCGTCGAGCTCGCGCGCCACGCGGCGTCCACCGCGCGCATCGCGCACCACGCGCATGGCGCCTTGGGCGAGACCCGCGGGCATGCGCATGCCGTGCTCGTCCGGTCGCGACAGGAAGAGGATGTACTCGCGACCGACCTCGAGGCGCGGCATGCCCGGCAGGACCATGCCCGAGCCGTCCGGCAGCACGCCACCCGGCAGCGATGCGGACACGAACCCGCGCTCGGCGCCCACGAAGGCGCGCGAGACCTCCAGCATGTGGTCGCTGACGATGAAGCCGCGCGCGTCGCGACGAGACTGCTTCGACAAGACGCGCGCCTCGAGCGCGGAGTCGCAGGACTGCACGAGGGTCTCCACTTCCATGCGGCGCGCGGTGCCGGCGTCGACCACGGAGGCGCGCGGGGACTGCAACACGAATCCCGACAGGGCGGACGCGAGGAAGACCGTGATCGGGCGCATGGAAGTGCTTTCGCGCCGAGGACGCGCCGGTGCCGCGTCCTCGAACAACTGTTGCTTGGCGCGCAGGAGGGCGCGCCGTGTGGGTGTATCGGACACGCTCGGGCCCGCGCTTGAAGCTCGCGACGAACGGCGGACGCGCGCTTCCCGCGGCGGGGTCGCGCGGCCCGCGGCGGCGCATCGCGCCACTCCGCGCGCCGCCCGGGCTCAAGATCGCTCGGCGCGGTGCCCGATCACGACGCAGCGGACCACCACCCGCCTCGCGGGCTCCGCGCACCACCCATGGCTATCCAACCCGGCTCGCCCGTCCTTTCCCGCAACTTCACGATCCCGACGCTGCCCAGCGTGGTGCAGCGACTGCAAAAGCTGCTCGAACAACCGGACGCCGGCGTGCGCGAGATCGCCGCGGTGGTCGAGGAGGACGCGCCTCTGGCGGCGAAGGTCCTGAAGATCGCCAACTCGAGCTTCTACGGCCTGCGCGAGAAGGTCGTCTCGACCAGGCATGCCGCCTCCGTCCTCGGCGTGCGCGTGCTGCGCGGCGTGGTCACCCAAGCCTCGGTCTTCAAGCAGTTCGAACATCTCGACGGCGTTGCATTCGACCTCGACGCGCTGTGGCGCCACTCGATCCTGTGCGCGCAAGCGAGCCAGTTCGCCGGCCGTCGCGCGCGCGGCGCGATCGGACTGGCGCCCGACGAGCTGCACGCCTGCGGATTGCTGCACGACCTCGGCAAGGTGGTGCTGCTCGACAACCTGCGCGAGCGCTACTTGGAACTCGTCGCCACGGCGCAGGAGCGCCAAGTCGAACTCGTCGTCGTCGAGCGCGAAGCGCTGGGCTTCGACCACGCCGAGGTTGGACATGTCGTGGCCACGCGCTGGAGCCTGCCGGCGCAGGTGTGCGGAGCCATCCTGCTGCACCACGCGCCGCGCGAACGCACCTTGGCCGAACCAGCGGCCCTGCTGGTCGAGCGCTGCAACCAGTTCGTGCACGCTTGCGAGCGCCATGGAGCCGAGGCTGCGATCGAGGTGTTCGATCGCGAGGCCCTGCGGGCCTTGGGCCTCTTGGTGCGCGATGTGGAAGAGCTTTCCGAGTTCGTCCAATCGGCGCGCGGCTCGGTCGAGATCTAGAGGCACCCGACGCGTTCGCCCGCGCGCGATATCCCCGGAATCCCCCGGCGCGAGCCGGCGGTCGGGCTAGTCTTCCGTTGCGCCGCGATCTCCGCGTCGCGAGCCCCGCCACCCCTCCGCAGCTCGATGGAATCCCAACGTCTACTCGCGGCGATGTGCACCAAGCACGGCCTGCCGACCGCCTACGCGGCGCACCTCGTGCCGGCGGTGGCCAAGGCCCTGGAACTACAGGGAGCTGCGCGGGAGGAGATCCTCGCGCTGGTGGAGCGCTCGATCGCGTTGCGCTCGGAAGGCCTGGCCGAAGAAGAGCGCAAGTACGCGCACCTCGACCACGAGTTGCTCGTCGCCACGGCGCGCACGCTGCACCACTGGCGTCCGGACGAGGCGCTGCTCGCCGTGGGCGAGTCCGTGCAGCGCTTCCGCGAGCAAGGCGACGCCGGTTGAGCGCCGCCTGGCGCGCGGCCGCCGCCCTCAGGACTTCTTCTTCTTCGGCGCCAGCTTGAGCTCGAGCGCCGCGACCTTGCCGTCCGCGCCCACGACGACCTCGCCCTCGCCGCGGCCCAGGGTCTCGTGCCAGACCTTGACCTTCCAAGTCCCGGGCGGGACTCCGTCCACCGCGAAGGTGCCATCGGCCGCCGTCAAGGCGTGGAAGGGCTTGTCGGTGACGTACACCCAGTTGCTCATCCACGGGTGGTAGTCGCAGTTGATCTTGATCTTGTCCGTGTTGGCGAACACGACCTCGTCCTTGCCGCCGGGCGCCATGGTCTTGTTGAACGAGTCGTTCTTCAGCGATTGCGCCCGCACGTTGTGCGCGACGCCGTCGCTGTTGAGGAAGCGCACCGTCGCGCCCGCCGGCACGACGACGACGTGCGGATCGAACACGCACTTCTTCTGGTCGACGACGATCGGCTCCTTGGGCACGACGAGCTTGGCGTCCTTGACGTCGATCTCCACCACCGCGTTCTTCAAGCCGTTCTTGTCGTCGACGACCAACGCGGGATCCGCGGAGTCGACGCTGGATCCATCCGCGCAACAGCCCTTGGCTTGCTCGGCCGTGACCGAAAGCGGCTTCGCTTCCAGCTTGGGACCGTCGTACAGGACGTTGCCGGACACCTTGTGTCCGGCGGCCGGCGCTGCGGAGGGCGCAGGTTCCTGCCGCGCGCCGGTCGAAGCGGCGAAGGCGGCGACGCCCAGCAACGCGCACGGGACGAGCATGGCGATGGTTGTTCTCATGCCCGCGATTCTAGCAGAGCCCGGCGCGCGCGCGACCTCGGCCGCGAGCGCGCGGCCGTGGCGACCAACGCTCGAGCTCGAGCGTCTCCACCTGCGGCAAGTCCCCCACCAGCGGCATGGCCCAATCCACGAAGGACCGAGCGATGTCCGGACCCTTGGCGAGGAAGCGCTCGTCGAGCGGCCGCGTGGCCTTGGCGAGCTTCGAGACCTCGACCAGCCGGCACCGCGAGCGATAGCGCTTGCGCGCCTCGCGCTCGAGCACGACCGAGCCGCCGACCTCGCGCCCCTTGAGCATGGCCTTGGCCGCGAAGGCCCCCGCGGCGAAGGCCTCTTCGGCGTCGACCGTCGAGACGCAACCAGCGAAGCTGCGTTGCAGGTAGCCGAAGGTGTCGGCGCGCACGCGCTTGATGCCGAGGCGCGACTTGACCGCCGAAGCGAGGAAGTCGCCCAGATGGCCCGAGCCGGACAACTGCAGGTTGCCGTGGCTGTCCTTCTCGCCCGTGGCGCCGATGGGCGCGCCGGAAGCGTCGCGCACGCCCTCGCTGACCGCCACCACGCAGCGTCCAATCCGCTTGACGACCGCGTCGACGTCGCCGAGGAACGCGGCCACGTCGAACACGCGCTCGGGCGCGTAGACGAGGTGCGGCGCGGAGTCCTTGCGGGTGCGCGCCAGGACGCTCGCCGCCGTCAGCCAGCCTGCGTCGCGCCCCATCAGCACGTTGATCTTCACGCCGCCGAGCGAGCGGTTGTCCTCCTCGTCGCCGAGGAAGGCGCACGCGACGAAGCGCGCCGCCGAGCCGTAGCCAGGACAGTGGTCCGTGACGCGCAGGTCGTTGTCGATCGTCTTGGGCACGTGCCACACCGACAGTTCGCGGCCCTGCGCGCGCGCCAGGCCCCCGATGATCGAGGCCGTCTCGGCCGAGTCGTTGCCGCCGATGTAGACGAAGTGGCGCACCTCGAGCTCGTCGAGGCGCTCGAGCAGCTGCGCGCACTCGGCGGCGTCGGGCTTCTTGCGCACGCTGCCAAGCGCGGCGCCGGGCGTGGCCGCCACGGCCTTCCAGCGGCGCCGTCCCGTCGCGCGCAGATCGACGAGGTCGCCCGCCAGCAGTCCCTCGACGCCGCGACGCGCGCCGAGCAGATGACGCACCGCACGCTCGCCGTGCAGGGTCGAGACGAGGCCCCACAGGCTCTGGTTGATGACGGCGGTGGGGCCGCCCGACTGGCCGATCAGGATGTTCTGGCGCTGCTTCTTCATGGATGTGGGTCGCGACGCCCAGCAGGCGTCCGAAGGGGCGACACTCTAGACGCGGCATGTTCGCGGATGCGAGGGCCGCGCCGGCCCTCGCGCGTGACTCGCCGGCGTTCCACTCCAAACCCCGTCGCCCGCAGCCCCTTGCGCGAGCATGGTGTCGCCATGTAGAGTCTTTCCCCTCGAAAGAGACACGGTGCCCCGGTGGCGGAATTGGCAGACGCGCAGGCTTGAGGTGCCTGTGGGCTAATCACCCTTGCTGGTTCGATCCCAGTCCGGGGCACCAAACTTGCCTGCGCGAGGATTCGCGGTCCTGAGCGGCGCGGTCCTGAGCGGCGCGGCCTTCGCCAGCACCTGCTCAGCTGGCGCCAGCGACCGCGGCGTCCTCGGTTGCGCCCCTACTCCGGCAACGGCGCGACCGCGCGCACGCTCAAGTCGAAGTTCTTCGGACCGAGCTTGAGCAGCGCCGCCATGCCGCGCACGCCGGACAGGTAGGCGTACTGCCTCTCCCGCTCGGCCAGCAAGCGCGGCACTTGCTCGTCGCGGATCGCCTTCTCCATGGCCTCGAGTTGCGGATCGACGAGTTCGTCGACTTGCTTCTGGACCTCGGAGGACAGGCGTCCGCGCTGCTGGCCGGGGAAGCGCTCGCGCAGCACCTTGTCCTCGAGGCTCGCGCGCTGCGTGCGCCAATCGACCACGATCGAGTCCTCCACCGCGCGCCGCGCGCCTTGGCGCAGGATCGGCACGAGCGTGCGCGGGTTGGCGTAGGCGAACACATGGCCTCCGGTGGTCATGGTGCGCGTGAGCGCCAGGAAGCCCGCGTCGTCGGCCAAGCTGCGGTTGGTGTCGCGCTGCGTGTAGACCGAGATGATCTGGTCGAGCAAGCCGAAGTGGTTGCTGACGACCACGATGTCCTGGATGTCGCAGGTCACGATCAAGCCCGTGCCCGGCACGAAGCGCGAGTGGAACTCGCGCAGGCTGGGGAAGCCGCGCCACTCGCGCTTGTAATACCCCGCATCGCCAGGCTTGAGGCCTTGCAGGCCGAACTTGGCCGAGTTCGTGCCGATCGTGTCGCGCAAGGCCACGAGCGGCGCCAGGTTCTTGGGCCACAGGACGAGAGCCCACGCCGGCGTCGGTTGGCCGTCGTTGGGCGGGTCGTCGTCCTTGACCGGGTAGTCGTTGGGCCGCACGAAGAAGGCCACGCGATCCTTGAGCGCGCCTTCGATCTCGGCCACCAACGCATCGAGGGTCTGGTACTTGCCCGTGTTGCGGAACAAGTCCTCCAGGTTGACGCGCAGCGCCGGCTCCATCGAAGCGACGATGGCGCGCAGAGCCTCGGAGGCGGGCAGGCGCGCATAGCCGAAGAAGGCGGCATCCGGCGGCGCGGCGCGCGCAGCCTCGCCCCACAGTTCGTTGTTGTCGAAGCCGCGTCCGCGGTACACGCGCGCCATCTCCGGCGTGATGGCTTCGCTGGACAGTTCGCCGTGCAAGTCGAGCTTGAACTCCTCGGCGAGGTCGAGCGTGCCGACGACGTTCTTGACGGAAGGCAGCTGCACGAAGCGACCGAGCAGCGCCTCGCCGAACTCCTGCGAGGCCGGATTGGGCAGCGGCCCCTTGAGCTGCATGGCGTCCTGCAGCTTGCGCAGGTTGACATACACCTCGAACTCGTCGCGCAGCGCGTTGCGCTCGGCGTTCTGCACATGGTCGAAGTAGATCGCGCTCTGGTAGAAGCTGTCGGCGAAGGCCTGCGACTCCAGCGCGAAGGCCTGCTGGATCAACTCGGACCGCGTGGCCACCATGACCACGTCGCGCAGGCGCGCCACATGCAGGGCGCGCGGCAGTCCGGCGCCGGAGATCGTGTGCCATCGCTCGCCTTTCTGGACGACCAAGCCTTGCTCGGCGAGTCCGACCGCTTCGTGGTGGTCGAGAGCCGCGACGGCCAGCTTGCCCAGCCAGTTGCAACGCCCGTAGGCGCACCAGTCCGCCTGCGCCAAGTCCTGGCCGCGGAAGTAGCCGGCCACGGCCAAGTCCTCGCCTCCGAAGATGTCGACTGGCTTCTGGCCCAACGGCAACTGGTCGGAGATCTCGCGCAGCCGCGCCAAGGACCGGTCGAGGTCCAGCGACTGGGCCAAGGCCTTCTGCTGCGGGCTGTCCAACCAGGCGCGCCACGCGTCCCAGCGCTCGAGCCGATCCTGCACCGCGAACTCGGGGAACTCGCCGAAGGCGTCCTTCAAGCCCGAACGCGCGGCGTAGAAGTCCACGTCGCGCGGCACGAGGGCGGCGACATCCGCCTCCAACTCGCCCTCGAGCGGGTTGAACACGAAGGTGGAGAAGGCGAAGTAGCCGGCGAAGGCCACGATGCCCGCGCCGATGGCGGCGATCTTCAGGATCCTCTTCTTGGCGCTCATGGATGTGGACGCGCCGGGCGTCCCTCGGTGGCGGACTCGGGCGGCGGGGCAGCTTAGCGGGGCGGGCTTCGGACCGGCAGGGTCGTCCGCGCGGGAACGCGCCGCCGCCGCCGCCGACGCCGGTCACTGCCGAGGCCGGCGACCCCGGCGCCGTCCCGTATGGACGCCGGACACCGCTTCCGTCTTCCCGCGGAGCTTGCGCGCCGCGCCTCGCGGGGGCGACAATCGAGCCAATGCGGCCCAACAAGCAGGTCGGCGCCATCGCCCTGTCCACCACCCTCGCACTCGATGCGCGGGCCAAGGAACTGATCGCCCAAGGCCGCGACGTGGTCAATATGTCGGTCGGCGAACCCGACTTCGATGCTCCGGCCACCGTGCAGGAGGCCGCGGTGAAGAGCGTGCAGGGCGGCAAGGTGCGCTACACCCCGGCCGAGGGCACGCCCGCCTTGCGGCAAGCTATCGCCAAGCACCTGCTGGCGACGCGCGGAGTCGAGTACCTGCCCTCCGAGATCACCGTCTGCCACAGCGCCAAGCACGCCCTGTCGGGAACGCTGTTGTCGCTCATCGAACCCGGCGACGAGGTGCTGATGCTGCTGCCCGCGTGGGTCAGCTACGTCGAGATCGTGCGCTACGCCGGCGGCGTGCCGGTGCTGGTCAAGCCGCGCGCCGACCTCGGGCCGGACCTCGCCGCCATCGAACGCGCCACGAGCGCGCGCACGCGCGGCATCCTGCTCAACTCGCCCTGCAATCCGACGGGCTACACGATGACGCACGCCGAGGTGCGCGCCATCGCCGCGCTGGCCGAGTCGCGCGACCTGTGGATCGTCTCCGACGAGATCTACCGGCGGCTCGTGCACGAGGGCGAGGAGAACCTCTCGCCCGCCTCGCTCTCGCCGGCGCTGCGCGCGCGCACGGCGATCATCGACGGCGCCTCGAAGGCCTTCGCCATGACGGGATACCGCATCGGCTTCGTGGCGGCGCCGGCCCCGCTCGCGGCCGCGGTGGGCCGGCTGCACAGCCAATTGACCGGCTGCCCCAACGCGGTCTCGCAAGCCGCCTACCTGGCCGCGCTGGCGGCCGAGCCGCCGGAAGTGGCGCGCATGTGCGCGGAGTTCCGCCGACGCCGCGACCACCTCGTCGCGGGCTTGGCCGGCATGGGCTTGCCGACCCCGGTGCCGCGCGGCGCGTTCTACACCTACTCCGACATCTCGTCGCTGTGCGACGAGCGCGGCTCCAAGGGCTTCTGCGAGGACCTCCTCGAACAGGAGAACCTCGCCGTGGTGCCCGGCTCGGCCTTCGAGCTCGACGGTTGGATCCGCCTCTCCTACGCGACCTCCCTGCGGGAGATCGACCGCGCCCTCGAGCGGCTCGGCCGCTTCGTCGCGCGCCGCGGCGTCAAGTAAATTTGACGGCCGCCGTCGCACCAGCCGCGACGATGACAGCGGACGCGAGAGCGAAGGGCGTGCGGCGGCGAGACAAGCTCGGTCACTGCCGCACTCCTGGCGGTCGCCAATGGCCCTGCGCTGCACCCCATCGACCGCGGGGCGGTCAGGCGGAGCCGCGCGGTCCTTCGCGCGGGGGCGCGAGTGGATCCGCCACGCCCAAGAGCAGCCAGTTGCCACGCGACTCGTCCAAGGACAGGCGGTTGGCGCCGCCGGCGAGGTCGGGCTGGCGCGCCTGCAGCGGGTCGTCCTCCCAACCGCAGCGCGGACAGATTTCGTAGCAGCCCGCTGGCTCCTGCAAGGCCGTCAAGCCGCAGCACGGACAAGGGCGCGGAGCTTGATCTCGAGCAGAGGGGGGCGGCACGCGAGCCGAGCATAGCGCCCGTGCGCCGCGCGCGAGCCGCGCAGGTGGGCGCGACGCTCCTGCAGCGCCGACTTGGGAGGCACGCGTGCAGCGCGGCTTGGCGCAACGAGTGGGGAGTTCGTAACCTCGGCGCCATGCTCTCCTCCGCGCTGCTTGTGTGCGCCAGCCTCGTCATGGCCGACGAGGCCCAACTGTTGCGCCGCGCCCAGGATCACCTGGCCGCAGCGCGCCTGGACGAAGCCGCGGCCACGCTCGCCGAGGTGCCCGCCGCGGCGCGCGGCTTCGAGTGGCGCCACTTGGACCTCGCCTTGTTTTGCGCCCAGAGCTCGCAGGTGTCGGCGCCCATCGTGGCGACGACGCGCTGGGGCTGCTCCGGCTCGGTGCTGGCGCTCGACCACTCGCCGGATGGACGCCTGCTCGCCGCTGGCTACGACGATGGACGGGCGTTGCTGCTCGACGCCAGGAGCGGCGAGTCGCTGGCGGTGTGCGCGACGCACAAGAGCCCGGTGCGTTCGCTGTGCTTCGCACCCGCGGGCGACATGCTGGCCATCGGCCACGAAGACGGCACGCTGCGCCTGCACGCGCTGGACGGCGCACGGCTCGCGGAGTGCCAAGGCGGCGAACGCGCGCAACTGGAACTCGCCGCGCGCGGCGGACGCTTGGCTTCGTTGTCGGCCGACCTGCTGCTGCGCGTGCACGACACCGACGACGCACGGCTCGTGGTGGCGCTGCGCGGCTTCGCCACCGCGCCGCTCTCCATGGCGTGGCTGTCGGACGACGAGTTGGTGGTCGGCGAGGAAGGTGGACGCGTGCGGGCTTGGCGCGTGGCCGATGGCGATCCCGGCCGCGAGTGGCCGGCGCTGCACGGCAAGGCGCAAGCGCTGCTCGTCGTGGGCGAGCGGCTGTGGGCCGGGAGCGACACCACGCCGCTTGCGACTGGCGCGCTCGGAAGCACCGATGCATGGCGCGCGATTCCCGGCCCGAAGAAGTCCGTCGTGGCGCTGGCCGCGGCGTCGGACGGCGCGCGAGTCGCCGCGGGACTCGTCGATGGACGCGTCTGGTTCGTCGATGCGCGCACGGCGCAGCCGCTCTTGTCGCTCAAGCCCGCCGACGGAGAACTGCGCGCGCTCGACTTCGACCCCAGCGGCTCGCGCCTCGTCGTCGCCGCCGGCCAAGGCGCCATCCACGTGGTCGAGACCACCATCGGCGGAGCGCGCCGAGCGCAACGCGATCCGCTGTCGCCCTTGCCCGACCTCGATGCCGCGCGGTTGCTGCGCGCGCACCAGCTCGAGAAGCTGCTCCTGGCGCATCTGGCGCGCGACAACCGGACCAAGGCGCATTGGCTGCGCGTGCAGGAGCTCGCGGACGATGGCCTGGCGCGCTTTCCCGCCAGCGGACGCCTGATGACGGCGGCCGGCGCGGCGCGGCTGCGCGCGGGCGATCCGCAAGCGGCGCTGGAGCTCGTCGCGCAAGCGAAGGAACTCGACCGCGGACAAGCATCCACGCTCGCGTTCCACGCCTTGGCGCTGGCGCGCTGCGACCGGGGCGACGAGGCGCGCGAGGCCTACAAGCGGCTGGTCGTCGTGCTCAAGGAGGAGCGTTGGCGCGACGACCTCGACGCCCAGTCGCTGCGCGACGAAGTCGAGAGTTCGCTGCCGCCGCCCGAGAAGAAGGCGCAGCCGGCCCGCAAGGCCGCCGACCTCGGCGGACGCTGAGCGCGCGCGCAGGTGCGGCTAGAGGTCGCCAGCGGCCAACGGCGCAGGTGGCTTGACGCGACGACGACGCTCGGTGAGCGACGACAGGAAGGCCTTCACATCGGCCTTCTCCTCGTCCTCGAGGAACAACCGCTGCAAGTGCGGCGACTTGGTCGGGAACAGCGGGTCGTCCTGCTGGTCGGCGCGGCGCGGAGGACGCGGCATGCCCGCGTTGTACATGTTGAGCACCCCATCGAGGTCGAATTGCCCGTTGTGCATGTAGGGCGCCGTGCGGCCGATGTTGCGCAGCGAAGGCGTGCGGAACCGGCCCACGTCGGCGGGATCCTTGGTTTGCTCGTACCGACCGAGGTCCTGCAGCTCGCGGCCATAGTAGGTCAACCCGGCGTTGTGGAACTGCTCGTCGGACAACAGCGGTCCGTTGTGGCAGTTCAGGCAACGCGCCTTCGTGCGGAACAAGTGCAAGCCACGCAGCTCGGAGTCCGACAGCGCCTCGTGGTCGCCCTCGAGGAAGTCGTCGAAGGCGCTGGAGCCGTCGGAGACGAAGGTGCGCTCGTACGCGGCGATGGACGCGGCCACCTTGTCCATGGCGATCGGGCCGGGACCGAAGGCCGCCTCGAAGCGCTCGCTGTAGCCGCGCGAGCTCGACAGGAAGGCGACCACGGCCTCGAAGTCGGCATCCATCTCGGCCGGGTTGGCGAGCACCGCCAACGCCTGATCCTCGAGGCTCGCGGCGCGGCCATCCCAGAACCAGCTTTGGCGCAAGCCGGTGTTGAGCAGCGCGGGCGCGTTGCGCTTGAGCGGCTTGGCGTCCTTGCCGAGGCTCGTGGCGCGGCCATCGGCGAAGCCCAGTTCCGCGTCGTGGCAGCTGGCGCACGACATCTGGCCGCTGCCCGACAGGCGTCCATCGAAGTACAAGTGCTCGCCCAACTCGATGCGCGCGGCGAGGCGCGGATCCTCGTCGCGCAGCGGACGCGGCACGAGACCCAGTTCGCGGTGCACGACGCCGTCGTCGAGCCCGGGCGCCGGCCACGCGGCGGGATCCCGCGCGTAGAGACGGCGCAGCTCGTCGATCGCGGGCAGGGCGACTGCTTGCCCGACGGCGTTCGTCGTGGCCGCGGTGGACGAGACGGACCCCTCCTGCGTCGTGCAGGCGCTCGACGCCGCCGACGCGAGGAACATCGCGCACACGCGCCAGCTCATCGCGCCTTGACCTCGTAGGCGTTCTTGGCCTCGCCGAACTCGGCGCGCGCGACTTCCTGCACCTTCTGCAACACAGCCTCGTCGCTGGTGTCGGCGTAGACGTAGAACTTCCACAGCTCGCGGTAAGCGCGCTCGAGATCGGCGAGGCGCGGCACGCGCGCGGCGTGCTCCGACAGCGGCCGCACGCCGGACACGCCCGGCCAGCGCACATGCATGCGCGCCTCCTTGAGCTGCATCGACTTGGCCGGGCAATAGACGATCACCTCGACCTCCTTGCCGGTGGCGAAGCGGACCAGTTCGGCGATGCGCGCCTCGCTCTCGGCGCGCGCCTTGGCGCCGCCCGGCGCGAAGAAGCGCTGCACCAGCGATTCCTGGACGGCCTCGTTCTCCCAGCGCGGAAACACGCAAGCGCGCTTGGGCAGCCGCCGTTCGCGGAAGCGCCGCACGAGCGAACGCACGCGGTCCTTGGACTGGCGCGGCGCCTTCTCGACGGAACGCTCCAGCAAGTCGAGCACCGACTCGTCGGTCTTGTCGTAGAAGTCCGCCTCCTTGACGGCGCCGCAGGCGAGCGCCGCCTCGACCGCGCGCGCCACCAAGGCGCCCGCGGCCACCTTGGCGTGGTGGTAGTACACCCGTTCGCTGAAGTAGTAGCGCGCCTCGAGCATGCGCACGACCTCCGACAGGATGTCCTCGCGCAGGAGATCGTGCTTGGCGAGGTCGATGTACAGGTTGCCGCTGGCGCGGTCGACCTTGAGGTAGCTGACCACGCGTTCGTCGACCGACAAGCGCAACCCGGTGAAGTACGCGTCGCGCGCCAGGTAGTCGAGGATGTCCGAAGCGATCGTGCCGCCGACGATCTGGCGCCAGCACGGCGGCACTACGCGACCATCGCCGGCCTCGAGCACCGCCAGCACGTCTTCGAGCACCCCGAGGTCCTTGAGCGTCGCGCCCAGCGCCGTGCCGCCCGACAGGAGTTGCTTGAAGCGGTATGGCAGGTCGTGGCGACCGAAGATGCCGTCCTGGTCCTCGATCGAGTGGCCGAAGGGCACATGCGTGGCGTCGTGCACCAACGCGGCGAGGCGAACGACGCGCGCCTCCTCCTCGGAAACGCCCACGCAGGACTTGGGGTCGAGCTCCGCCGAGAGGTTCGCCGCGTCGACGATGCGCTGCGCCACGTGCAGCGACCCGATCGAATGGTCGAAGCGCGTGTGCACCGCGCCCGGGTAGACGAGGTAGGCGGTGCCGAGCTGCTTGACGCCGCGCAGGCGCTGCATCTGCGGCGTGTCGAGGACACGCATCTCCTCGTGGGTCAGGTGGATGTCCCCGTGCACGGGGTCTCGCACCACGCTGTAGCGCTTGCGTCCGGACATTCCGCCCCAGTGTAGCGCGTGCGGAAACTTCTTCCGCATGCGCGCGGGGCGCGGGCGGCGGGAAGCTCAAGGCGAACTCCATGGAGGGCCGATCATCCAGCAGATCCCCATGGACCTCAGCACCCTCATCGGCACCCTGCTTTGCTTCGCCTTCGTCGTGTGGTCGATGTCGCTGGGCGGCGACATGACCCTGTTCTGGGATACGCCGTCGGCGATCCTGGTCGGCGGCGGCACGGTGGCCGTCGTGCTGATGAACTTCACGCTCGGCGACATGTCCGCGATGGCCAAGGTCATGGTGCGCAGCTTCCTCGTGAAGCTGCCCACGCCCGACGAGCAGATCGAGAAGATCATCGAGTACGCCAACCTCGCGCGTCGCGAGGGCTTGCTGGGCCTCGAATCCAAGGTGGCCGAGATCAAGGATCCGTTCTTCGCCAAGGGCATCCAATGCCTCGTCGACGGCTTCTCGCCCGAGACGGTGCGCGGCATCCTCGAGCTCGACACGAACGTGATGCGCCAGCGCCACGCGCACGGCAAGAAGATGCTCGAGTCCTTCGCGTCCTACGCGCCGGCCTTCGGCATGATCGGCCCGCTGATCGGGTTGGTGCAGATGCTCGCCAACATGAGCGATCCGAGCCAGATCGGCGCGGGCATGGCCGTCGCGCTGCTGACGACCTTCTACGGAGCGGGCATGGCGAACATGCTGTTCCTGCCGCTGGCGGGCAAGCTCGACCTGCGCGCCAAGCAGGAGGCGCAGATCCGCTCGCTGGTCATCGATGGCGTGCTGGCGATCCAGGTCGGCGAGAAGCCGCAGATCATCCGCGAACGCCTGGTGAGCTTCCTCAAGCCTTCCCAACGCCAGAAGGCGGCCTGAGCCATGGCGGAGTTCGTCGAAGAGGACCCGCCGGGCGCTCCCGAGTGGATCGTCACCTTCAGCGACATGATCTCGCTGCTCGTGACCTTCTTCGTGCTGCTCCTGACCTTCTCCTCGATCTCGACCAAGGCGGTGCCGAGTTCGGACACCAAGACGCCGATCGGGTTGTTCGAGAGCACCGCCAAGGCCGTCGCCACGCGCCAGATCGAACTGATGACGCGCGACCAGACCGACTACGCGTTGGGCAGCATCGCGCCCCACGCGCGGCCGCCCGAGGACCTGCTGCAATCGGTCGTCGACATGGGTCGCCAGCTGCGGCCGGGCGAGCTGCCGCTGGACGTGTTGTCCGGGGGCGCCACCTGGCGCTTGCGCTTCCAGCCCGCCACGGCCTTCGCGCCGGGTTCGATCGAGCCCGTGGCGGCCTTGAAGCAGTCGCTCGCGACCGTCGCCGAGGCCTTGCGCTCCTACGATGTCGAGGTCGTGGTCGAAGGCGCCGCGGATCGCGCGTTCAAGGCCACCAACGAACACCCCGAGCGCGCCGACCAGGCCCTGGCGCGCGCCTTGGCGATGGCCGACGCGTTGGCCGAGGCCGGACTCAAGCCCGGACGCGTGTCGTGCTCCACGCACCGCGTCGCGACCGTCGATGGCCGTTCGACGCGCCTCGACAACGAAGTCCTCGAGCTGCGCGTCATCCCGCGCGGGAAGGGCTGAACCATGGCGCTCGAGGAACCGGAAGACAAGAAGGCGACGATCCCCGGCTGGCTCGTGTCGTTCGGCGACATGATGACCCTCATCCTGACCTTCTTCATCCTGCTGGTGTCGCTCTCCAGCACCCAGGACGCCGGCTTGATGGCCTCGGCGCTCGGCAGCTTCGACCTGCGCCTGAAGGTCTCCCCCACGCCCGAGGACTTGTCGGGCCAACAGCAACGCGAGCTGCTCGACGAGACCCGCGCGCGCTTCAACTTGCCGCCGGTCGACGCCGAAGATCGCGCCGAACCCGAGGAGGCGCAGCTCGTCGAGGTCGTCGACGCCGCCGCGCTCGAGCGCCTGCCGCGCCGCAACGAACAACTGTTCCCGGACATCGCCGTGTTCGAGGGCGTGCGCACGACGCTTTCGGGCGACGAGATCGCGCGCTTGCGCAAGCGCGTCGAGTGGCTGCGCCCCGGTCCCGACGAGATCCTCGTGCTCGAGGTGCAACCCGACGACGCGCCGAACCGCGGCGAAGCGCTGTCGCGCGCGCGCCTGCGCGCCGAGCACCTGCGCGCCGTGCTCGTCGACCAATGCGGCTTCCGCGCGACGCGCGTCGAGACTCGCGTCGCCCCCTTCGGCCACGAGCGCCACAAGGCGCCGGCAGGCGAGGCGCGCGGGCGCATGCTCAGGCTGGTCGGCGCGAGCCGAGCCTGAACCACCGTCCGCCACGGCCCGCGCTCCGCCTTGACGCCTTCGTCTCCCGACGCCGGGACGGAGGATGTGTATCGCCGCGCTCGCTCGCCTAGCATGATGGCCCTTCGAGGAACGCCATGCTGCTGCCCGCCCTTTGCGCCGCCTTCGCCCCGCTCGTCGCCACCATCCAGGACGACGAGGAGATCCCCGACGGCAACACGCTCGTCAAGCCGTCGCTCCTCGCCGATGTCGACTCCATCGTCGCCGGCGCGCGCTTCGAGCTCCTCCTGCGGTTCGAGCTCGAACCCAAGTGGCATGTCTACTGGACCAACCCCGGCGACGCGGGCCAGGCCTTGCAGGCCAAGCTCAAGGCGCCCGAGGGCTTCGTCGTCGGCGAGACGCGCCATCCGTGGCCGCATCGCCTCGACCAGGAGGGCGACATCATCGCGTACGTGCACGAGAAGGAAGTCGTGCTGCTCGCCTCGGTCGTGGCGCCCGCCGACGTGGTCGAGGGCCGCGACTACGAGTTCTCCTTCGACGCGCGCTGGCTCGTGTGCACCGAGCTGTGCGTGCCGGGCGAAGGCAAGGCGACGCTGTCGTTGAAGGGCGCCAAGGCGTCCAAGCCCGCCAACGAGGCGCTGCTCCTCGCCGCGCGCAAGCACCTGCCGCAAGCGCTCGACAAGCTGCCGCTCGCCAAGCTGGTCGTGGAAGGCTCGGCTTCCAAGCCCGTGCTGCAAGCCACCGTGCCCGGCGCGCAGGAACTGGAGTTCTTCCCGCACCTCGACGAGCGCGTCAAGATGACTGGACGCACGCGCGAGGCCGGCACGTCCGGCGCCAAGCTCGCGGCGGAGTTCTCGGTCAAGCCGCACAAGCCCGGGCAACCCGCCGAGGAGCCGCGCGTGCGCGGCGTCCTGTGGGTCAAGACGGCGAAGGGCGAAGCCGCCTACGAGGTGGCGCTCCCCGCCAAGCCCAAGTCGCCCTGAGCGGCGCAAGTCCACGCCGCGGACCCGTCGTCCCCGGCGCATCCCGATTCGACACCCGACCCGATTCCATCCATGAAGCAGATCCACCTCGCCAGCCTCGCGCTCGCCGCCTTCGCCGTCGTCGGCGCCGGCACCGTCGCACAAGCCCTGTCCTTCGAGGCGCCCGCCGTGCAGGACCGCCGCCCGCCGCGCCCGGAATCGCCCGATGCGGACAAGAAGGAGGAGAAGGTCGTACTGCCGAAGGTCGCCGATGGCGCCAAGGCCGAGCTCGGCAAGCTCGCCCCCGACTTCGCGCTCAAGGACCTCGACGGCAAGGACGTCGGGCTCTCGAAGCACCTCGGCAAGATCGTCGTGCTCGAGTGGCTCAACCCGGGCTGCCCCTACTGCGTGCAGGCCTACGGCGAGAACGGCGCGCTGCGCGAGCAGCCCGATCGCGTCAAGAAGGAAGGCGTCGTGTGGCTGACGATCAACTCGACCGAACCCGGCAAGGACGGCGGCAAGGTCGACGTGAACAAGGACTTCGCGCAGAAGAACGGCATCAAGTCCACGATCGCCATGGATCCCGATGGCGCGGTCGGCCGCGCCTACGGAGCCAAGACCACGCCGCACTGCTACGTGATCAACGAGAAGGGCGTCCTCGTGTACGCGGGCGCGCTCGACAACGCGCCGATGGGCAAGGTCGAAGGCGACCAGAAGAAGGTCAACTACGTCGACGCCGCCATCGCCGACATCAAGGCCGGCCGCGCCGTGGCCACCAGCGAGACCAAGCCCTACGGCTGCAGCGTCAAGTACGCCAAGCAGGAGAAGCGCGAGGAGAAGAAGGACGAGAAGAAGGGCGCCAACTGAGGCCCGCTCGCCGCGTTCGCGTCGTGCCGGCCTCCGACTGATCTAGGCCGGACGAGCGCGCCAGGAAGCCGCCCGCGGGGAGGAACACCCTCCGCGGGCGGCGTCGCAGGCGGCGAAGTCGCGACGGCCCGCGGCGCCCCCCCCCGTGCTCGGTTCACCAAGGCACAAGCGCCATTCGCACAGGAACGGAGCCCACCGACGCCGGTTCCAAGCCAAAATCCAAGGGAATGCGGTGGCCGTACGCTCGTTGCGCGGCCGCGCGGTCGCCCAAACCAGAGATCAGGACCTACCATGAAGCCCAGCACTACCCTCGCCAGCCTCCTCGCCATCCTCGTAATGGCTGGCGGCGCGACGGCGACCATCGGCGCCGTCGCCTCCATCCAGGACTCCAAGCAGGAGAAGAAGGACGAGCCCGCGCCGAAGCCGGCCCCCAAGCCCGACGAGAAGACGGGCGACGAGAAGAAGACGGGCGACGAGAAGAAGGCGGACGGGGACAAGCAAGGCGAAGCCAAGAAGGACGAGAAGATCGACCTGCCCAAGGTCGCCGACGGCGCCAAGGCCGAGCTCGGCAAGCTGGCCCCCGACTTCGTGCTCAAGGACCTCGACGGCAAGGACGCCACGCTGTCGCAGCACCTCGGCAAGTACGTGGTGCTCGAGTGGTTCAACCCGGGCTGCCCGGCCTGCAAGCAAGCCTACGGCGAAGGCGGCGCTCTGCGCGAACTGCCCGACCGTTTGAAGAAGGACGGCGTCGTGTGGCTCGTGATGAACTCCGAGGGGCCGAAGGAGAAGGGCTCGGAGCTCCAGCGCAACAAGGACTTCGTCAAGGAGCATGGCGTCAAGTCGCCGATCCTGTTCGACCCCACGGGCGCGGTCGGCAAGGCCTACGGCGCCAAGACGACGCCGCATTGCTTCGTCGTCAGCGACAAGGGCGTCCTCATCTACGCTGGTGCACTCGACAACGCCCCCTATGGCAAGGTGTCGGGCGACAAGAAGGTCGAGTACGTCGCCGACGCCATCACGCAAGCCAAGGCTGGCAAGAAGGTCGAGGTCGCTGAAACCAAGTCCTATGGTTGAAGGGTCCACTACGCCAAGTAGCCGGTCGGCTGCTTCGAACACGCCGCGAGGCGCGCCACCCATCGAGGCTGGCGCGCCTCGCGGTGCATTGGTGGACGCGCGGCGCCCGCCGGCACGTCGCCGCTGGCCAAGTGCGGGTATCGTGTGTCCGGCGCCGGCCGACTCCTCGACGGCGCACGGCACCTCGCCCCGTCCGCGCGCCGTGCGCCATCCCCCGCTCGCCCATGATCCTCCCGCTGCTCTCCGCGCTGGCCCACGCCCAACTCCCGGCCGGCGAGCCCTCGGCGACCACGGATGCGCGGGAGCCCGCCCCGCTCGAGGCCG
>SXGQ01711454.1_pt1 | contig 28818 bp, 29 predicted proteins | sample 3178371 | NCBI WGS metagenome assembly SXGQ01 (sample SAMN11356859, study PRJNA531348) | freshwater metagenome | isolation source: freshwater sample F1-20 | place: China: Fuxian Lake, Yuxi | collected 2017-12-25 | reverse complement strand
GTCTCGGGCCTGGCCGCATCCACCATTGCCTGCGGTTGATCGGCTGCGCCGAGCGGGCCCTCGAAGCGATGAGCGCGCGCGTCAAGTCACGCGTGGCGTTCGGCAAGCCGTTGGCGGAGCAGGGGACCATTCGCGCGGCCCTGGCCGAATCGCGAATCGAGATCGAGCAGGCGCGGTTGTTGACGATGAAGGCGGCGGAACTGATGGACACGGTCGGCAACAAGGCGGCCCGCCGCGAGATTGCCATGATCAAGGTGGTGGTGCCGCGCATGGCGGCCCGCGTGATCGATCGCGCCATCCAGGCGCACGGCGCGGGCGGCGTGTCGAATGACTTCGGCCTGGCGGCCGCGTGGGCGTATGCCCGCACCATCCGGCTGGCTGACGGCCCCGATGAAGTTCACATCGAGGCCATCGCGAAGATGGAACTTAAGTAATCGACCAGCCGCCATCGACGACGAGCGACTGGCCGGTCATGTAGTTCGAGGCGTCGGCGGCGAGAAACACGACCACGCCCTTCAGTTCGCCTTCGGCCCCGACCCGGCCCAGGGGGCTGTTCGCCTTGAGCTCGGGCTCGACGAGCGCGATGGCGCCGTCGGCCAGTCGCGAGTGGAAGTAGCCGGGCGCGACCGCGTTGACCCGAATCCCCTGGCGGCCCCACGACGCGGCCAGCTCGCGCGTCAGTCCCATCAGGCCGGCCTTGCTGGCGGCATACGCCGCGTAGTGCGGCCCGTTCACGGATGCGATCACCCCGGCAATAGAGGCCACGTTGATAATCCGGCCGTACTGCACCTTCAGCATCTGCCGCGCCGCCGCCTGTGAAAACAGGAACGCACCGGTCAGGTTGGTGTCGATCACCTTCAGCCATCGCTCGACTGGCATGTCTTCGGGCGGTGCCGCCCACGGGATGCCTGCATTGTTAACCAGGATGTCGAGGCGTCCATAGACCGCGACGGTCCGGTCGACGACCGCCTGGACTTCGGCGGGGTTCGCGACATCGCAGATCATCCCCTCGACCTTGAATCCGTGTTCGCGCAGATCGGCGATGGCTGGCGTGAGCCATTCCTCGCGCCGCGCGCACAGCATCAGGGCCGCGCCCGCTTCGGCGAGGCCCTCGGCCATTTCCAGGCCCAGTCCGCGTGAGCCTCCGGTCACGATCGCGACGCGGCCGGCGAGTGTGAAGAGGGCAGGGAGAGTGGGCACGCCAGAGACTAGATCAGATGGGCGGCTGAGGGAAGTAGTAGCGCGCCGGCCATGAAAAATTCAATCTCGACCTTGCGGCCCACGCCGAGCGCGGACGCCTCGGCCTTGGTCTTGCCGTCGAGCACTTCGGGTGTGTCGATCAACACGAACTCGCCCTGCTTATTGTCTTTGCGCTTGACCGTCAGCGTCTTGGTGGCGGCGTCGTACTTCTCGACCAAACCAGAGCAGTCGGACGTGATGGGCTTGGCCTGGGCTGCGAACGCGGATGGGGCGATGACCCGTGCGCAAGCGAGGATTAACAACTTCTTCATGTTCGACTGTCTCCATGTGGCCCACGGTGGCGCGGTGAATCGACGTGTTGATCCATTAGGCAATCGAACGACCGGCGAGGGGCGCGCGGGCACAACAAATTACGTCGTGATGACGCTCGCAGACATGGATATGGGTGCCGCTCACGAGGAGCATTCAGCGGCACGATTGTGGGCTGGCCCAGCCGAAGCTCCCGAGCTTTAGGGAGCGACGGTTGGTGCCGGAGGAGGGGGTCGAACCCACACACAGTTGCCTGTACGGGATTTTGAGTCCCGCGCGTCTGCCAGTTCCGCCACTCCGGCGCGAACTGTGAATTATACGCTACGGCGCGATTATCCGAAGCTTCGGAAAGTAATGACGATAGCGCGGACGACGAACTCCTCCGGTAGGTGCTGATTCACGGCATCGTACGAATCAAACCCGGTAAGAGTTTTACCATCGTCCTGGCCCCCCATCAAGGGGGGCCCAAGTCGATGCCACAGGTGGAACAGGCCAAGCTTCTCGATGCTTGCGCTGAGCGAAGTCGAAGGGTCGGTCACTGGCGGACCTGTCCGTCGGCGCGATAGAGAAACAGCATGCGGGTGCGGCCTTCGGCGTCGGCAAACGAGTCGACCTTCTCCGGCGTCCAGTCGCCCATGCCGAACGAGTGCGCCACAATCCGCGAGCCGGGTTTGAGTTGCGCGGTCAAGAGCGGCCGCAGTTTCAGGTTCGAGGCCGACAGCAGATAGGTGGTCACGACCGAGGCGCCGGACACGTCGGTCTTCATCGCATCCTGCAGCTTGAAGGTCACCAGGTGTTCGACCCCTGCCACTTTGGCGTTCGCGTTCGCCTCGGCGATGCGCTGCGGATCGATGTCGACCCCGATGCCGCGCGCTCCGTACTGCTTCGCCGCGGCGATGGGAATGCGTCCGTCACCGCAGCCCAGATCAATGACGACGTCAGCTTTGGTGACACCGGCCAGCACCAACATGCGGTCGACGACCTCGTGCGGGGTCGGGACATAGGGTGCGAGCTGGGGCGCATCGGGCCGTTTGGCGACCGGCACCTGGCTCGCCAACACGCTGCCAGAGGCCACCAGGACGGCCAGGCTCAACGGCAGTGCAAATCGGAACATGTCCGAGAGCATATCAAGGCGCAAAATCAAGGGGGCAAAAGCCTCTAACCGTCGGTCGAATCAGGGGTTACTCTGGGCCGGAGCGGTTGCGCGAAATCCACGGAAACGTGCCATTTTCGGCCTATTTCCGTTGATTTTACCCCCTGTCTCGGCTATACTGACAAGAACTGATAGCGCACTCATTCCTGCCAGTTATCACCATCTCGAAACGAGGGGCACGTGGGATTTAAGATCGGTGACAAGGTCATTTACCCGAATCATGGGCTCGGGGTCGTCGAGAAGGTCGAAGAGAAGACCATTCTCGGAACCACGTGTGGATTTTTTCACCTTCGGATTCTTTCGAACGAAACGACCGTCCTGGTTCCAGTAGCCAATGTTGATAACGTTGGGCTGCGCCGAGCCATTACGGACGAGGAAGTTGAACGACTGTTCCAACTGCTGGGCGACGGCAAAATCGACAACCATCAGAACTGGAAAGGCCGTTTCAAGGACAACTCCGACAAGATGCGCACCGGTTCCATTTATGACATGGCCGATGTGCTGAAGAGCCTGACGTTCCTGGCCAAGTCGAAGAGCCTGTCGTTCCGCGAAAAACGCATGCTCGACCGCGCCAAGGCCCTGATTGTCTCGGAGATTTCCGAGGTCATGCGGACCACCGCGGCCGACATTGACGAGCGGGTCAACGCCGCCCTCGAGAAGTGTTTCGTCCAGAAGTCCCGGACGGCTCAGCGGGCCGCCGCCCGTGCGATCAAGGCGGCTCCGGCGAAAGCCGTGGCACGCGTGACGCCCGTGGCGGCTCCGGCTCGCCGCCAGGCTCGCGCCTCCTAACTCTGAAGGCCGCCGGGTTCATTTTTCCTTGATCGGAGGGAAGAAATGAATCCGGCGACTATGATCGCGGCCGTCAGGTCGGTCCTGACCTATGTGGTCGTCTCTTTTTACGTTCTCATTGCCGGCCCGATCGGCCTCGGCATCGCGATTCCGTTCAAACTCAAAGGCGTGCTCTACGAGCTGGGCCACATTGGCGTCGCCCTGGCCTTGGGCATGGCCGGCATTCGCTATCGGGTGACCGGTGCGGAGAAAGTGCCGACCGGTCGCGCCGTCGTGTTTTGCTCGAACCACGAGAGCAACGTCGATCCGCCGGTACTGTTCCAGGCGCTGCATCGCCGGCTGCATGTGCTGTTCAAAGCCGAGCTCAAGAAGCTGCCGATCCTGGGCAAGGTCATGTTGGCCGGCGGCTTCGTCGCGGTGGAACGTGAACGGAAAGAGGCCTCGATGGCGTCGATCGAACTAGCCGCCGGCTCCATTCGCTCGGGCAACTCGTTCTTGATTTTCCCCGAAGGCACCCGCAGCCGCACGTCGGAGCTGCTGCCCTTCAAGAAGGGCGGCTTCATCATGGCCATCAAGGCACAGGCGCCGATCGTGCCGGTGGCGATTTCGGGCGGCCGCGATGCCATGCGGAAGGGCAGCTGGTTCGTGCGGCCCGTGATGTGCCGCATTCGCATTGGCGAGCCGGTCGAGACGAAGGGCATGGATGTCGACGATCGCGACGAGCTGATCGAGACGGTCCGCGCGCGAATTGAGGCCCTGGTGTGCACGTAATGCGGCCGCCGACCGGGTCCTGCATTCCGAGACGGGGAAAGCGCGGTAAAGTGGCGAGATGCGGATCCGGCTGACCGCCATCGGCGTCGCCGCTGCCACCATGGCGTTGGCGGCCCAGCCGCCAGAGGCACAACTACCTCGTTTTCGCGCCGGTGCCAACCTGGTGCGGGTCGACACATACGTATCGGTGAAGGGCGTGGCGCTCACCGACCTGAAGCCGGAAGAGGTGGAGGTCTTCGAGGATGACCGGCCACAGACGCTCGAAAGTCTCGAGTTGATGACCACGCGCGGATCCGGATCCCAGGCGGAACGCAGCGAACCGACCACCCTGGCCGAGATGCGAAATGCGGCCGCCGATGCGGCCCGCTTGTTCACGGTGTTCTTCGATCGCTTCCACGTCTCGGTGGCCGGTTCCTACCGCGTCAACAAGCCGATCGTCGAGGCACTCGACAAGACTATTGGTGCCGACGACATGCTCGGCGTGATGACGCCCGAGATGTCGCCGCCGGCGATCACCTACAGCCGTCGCAGCGCGAGCATCGAGCGGATGATCACCGACAACTGGGCATGGGGCATCAAGGAGCAAGTGGCCCAGCGGTCGCCGCGTGAGAGTGGCTTTGAGCAGTGCTATCCGCCGACGCTGTATCCGGGAATCGCCGCCAAGATGATTGTGAGGCTGCGCGAGCAGCAGACGCTCGCGGCCCTCGCTGGCCTGGTGACGCGACTAGGCGAGCTGCGACCCGAGCGCAAGTTCGTGATGCTGTTCACCGAAGGGTGGGCGCTCTATCAACGTGACGAGCAGCTGGGCGGTCCGCTCGACGGCCAGGCGCCGCGCCAGGATCCGCTCGGCAGCGAGCCGTCCACTGGTGGCATCCGCCGGCCAGGCGCTTCCGACCCGCAGCGTGGCATCGCGCAGGGGATGGAGTCCTGCGAGCGTGAGCGGGTGATGCTGGCGTTTATCGATCACGAGGTCGAGTTCCGCCAGTTGCTGCAGCGTGCCAACCGCGCCAATGTCAGCTTCTACCCGATTGATGCGCGCGGGCTGATCGTGTTCGATCAACCGACACGGTTCGACTTGCCGATGGGGGTCGATAACGCCTGGCTGCGCGATCGCCATGACGACCTGAAGATGATGGCTGACCAGACCGATGGCGTGGCCGTGCTGAACCACACCAACGACCTCGGCGGCGCCATGCAGAAGATGTTCGCTGACGTCGGTTCGTACTACCTGGCCAGCTACTATTCGTCGAACCCCAAGCTCGATGGCCGTTTCCGTCGCATCCGCGTCGAGGTCAAGCGCGAGCACGCCGAGGTGCGCGCTCGTCCCGGCTACCTGGCGCCGACCGAATCTGAAGCGCGCGCGGCCGGCATGGCGCCCGAGCGTCCAGCGGGCAGTCGCCCGGCACCGTCGCCGTCGGTCACTCGCGCCCTCGACGCCATTGCCCCCGGCCGTGGCAATTTGCCCGTTCGCATTCAGGCCGCCGGTGGTCGCAGACTGATTCGCGCCGTCGTCGAGCTCGATGCCGCGACTGCAAAGCAGCCGGAGTGGCTGTCGGGCGGCACCTTACGGTTGACCGTTGAGGCCGAACGCGCGAGCGCATCGGCGAAGTCGGCGCCGGCGCAAACCGTCACCCTGGCGCTCGAACCCGGCCAGCGCAGCATCACGGCGAGCGGCACCAACGCGCCGGTGGCTCCTGGCCGCTACCTGGTTCGTGCCGAGGTCACGCCACGGGCCGGACGCATCCCGCTGCAGGTGAGTACGTTTGTGACGGTGCCTGCCGACACGGCGGTCATCGGCTCGGCCGCGCTCGCACTGCGTCGCGGTCCAAGCACCGGGTTGGCTTATATCGCGACCGCTGACCCACGTTTCCGCCGCACCGAGCGCTTGCGCATTGAGGTGCCGCTGGCCGCGCCCGCGACCGAGGCGACCGGCCGCATGCTGACGCGGGAAGGGCAACCCATGCCATTGATCGTGACCTTCTCGAGCCACGTCGATGAAGCCACGCAGCTCAGGCTGGGTGTAGCCGACGTCACTTTGTCGGCGCTTGCGGCCGGTGAGTACGTCCTCGAGTTCACCATCAAGACGGGCAGCCAGACCGAAGTCATCACCTACGGCTTCCGGCTGATTCCGTAGCTACGATCCGCCGGTCGTGAAGGTCAGCGTGAATGGCGCGAGTGCGCCGCCGTCGGTGCCTTTGATGCCTTCCAGAAACTCAATCTTCACCAGCCGGAACGGTTCGAACGGCTCGGTCATTGTGATCTCGAGGGCGCGGTTCTCTGTGGTGTAGTTGGCCGCGAAGGCTAGGGGCTCTGTCGACGTGGCCTTGGCGTAGGTGATGCGGATGCGTTGCTTGAGTGAGGCAGGAGCGAGATCGCGCGACAGCTGCAGCCGCACGCGCTCCACCAGCCGTACGTCGGTCTCGCCTTCGGTCGGCGCGCTAAACAACACGTCGACCGGCGGGGCAGGGGGGGCAGCGATCGCCACGTCGGTGGCCGCCTCGGCCGGCGCGGTCGCCAACGCGATCGACGTTCCCTCCAGCCAGGTCAGTCCCTTCGCGGTGCGCACCGTGCCCTGCACCTTGACCCAGCGGCCGGCGTCAAGGCGCTTGGTGGGATCGAAGTTGAAGGTCTTGCCCTTCGGCTGCACGTTCATCACCCACAGCGCCGTGTCGGACGAGCGCAACACGAATTGAAACTTGGCCGGCACCGGCGCTTCAGGAAGGTCGCCGAAGAGGTTGCGGCCACGGAACTGACCGAGAATGGTCAGGCGCTGGCCTTCGAAGCGCGCCGGCTCGAGCGCGACAGTGCGCAGGGGTGGCGCCGCCGCATCGGCCGGCGGTGGCGGGGGCAAGGTACCGGACAGCATCAGCACCAGCTCCTCGCCGGGCCGCGGCCAGCGCTCGGGATACTTCGTGCGAACGCGATCGACCAGGTTGAACGGGATCAGCCGAGGATCCTCTGGCGACATGCGGCCGATGTCGAGGAACTGGCCGCGGGCCTCGAGCTTGCCGTCGCGCGGCAGCTCGCGGGCGACCAGGCTGATGGTGGCTTCGTCACTCGCCAGCAGGGCCGTCTCGACCCGGTCACCCTTCACGGCGCCAATTACCGACACGGTTTGCTGATGAAAAAAGCCGGGATAGCCTCGCAAGGCCGCGATCGTCGTCGCCCGTCGCGCCGCCGGCTGGGCACCGGCGTGCGAGACAATCAGGTTGCAGGCAATAACAAGCGCGAGCACCGGCCGTCGCATGGTCGATCCATGCTAGCTCACTCCGTGCTAGCTCACACCTTGCGCTGCGCGAATTTCGCCAGGATGACGGCCAGCACCAGGAACAGCAACCCGCCGGCCACTTGGCCAAACGCCTCTTCGCCCCTGAGCGCCGGAATCATTTCGCCCACCACCTGGAATGGCCGCAGCCAGTCGGCGCCCACGAGAATGGCGTAGAGAATGCCCGCGAGCGAGCCGCCGGCAATCAGCCCCGAGCTGAACAGCGTACCCGCACTCAGATCTGAATCGCTCTTCTCGCCGGTCTTGCGTTCCACCCACCACCGCACGACGCCGCCCGCGAAGATCGGCGCGGTGGTCGCAATCGGCAGGTAGGCGCCGACCGCAAACGACAGCGAGTGAATGCCGCACAGCTCAAGCGTCACGGCAACAAACACGCCGACCAGCACCAGGCCCCACGGCAGGTTCTGCGACAACAGGCCCTTGATCAGGGTGGCCATCAGGGTGGCCTGCGGTGCCGGTACAGCAGCCGAGCCGATGCCGAACACCTGGTGCATGTAGAGCACGGTCATGCCGATGATGAAAGCCGACGTCACTACGCCGATCGCCAATCCCATCTGCTGATATTTGGGCGTGGCGCCGACGAGATAGCCGGTTTTGAGATCCTGCGACGTGTTGCCGGCGTTGGCTGCCGCGATGCAGACGATCGCACCAACCGAGAGGGCAATCGGCCCGTAGGCATCGCCGGTCCAGCCGAGTGCCACGAAGATGATGCAGGTGATGATCAAGGTGGCGATCGTCATCCCGGAAATCGGATTGGACGATGACCCGATCAGCCCCGTGACGCGCGATGACACGGTGGCAAAGAAGAAGCCGAACAGGATGGTCAGGAGGGCGGCAAGGATGTTGCCCTGCGTCGGCAGGCCCGGCATGACGGCCAGGAACACGGCCAGCAACAGCGAGCCCACCACCACGGTCATCATCGGCAGGTCGCGATCAGTGCGCGCCACCGAGCCCTCCGCGCCGCCGCCCATGCTGCGGAACCCTTCGCGCGCCGACGCGACGATGGTCGGCAGCGTGCGACTGAGCGTGATCAAGCCGGCGGCCAGCACCGCGCCGGCACCGATGTAGCGAAGGTAGCCGCTCCAAATCTGAATCGGCGACATCTGCGAGATCAGCAACAACTGCCCCGTGGCATCGGTGGCCGTTGCCGGCGGCACGTGGTTGGTGATCGCGGCGCCGAAGATGGAGACCAGCGGCAGCAGCACCAGCCACGACAGCACGCCGCCGGCGAACATGGTGCCGGCAATGCGCGGGCCGATCACGTAGCCCACACCCATGTACTCGGGCGAGATGTCGACGCTCAGTGTGGCGTTTGGGAACTGGCTGGTGCGCGCCAGCGAATGGCCAATCTCCTGCCTGAAGAGGTTGAAGGTCCACGACAGCGATTTCCAGAGCGCGCCAATGCCGAGGCCGCTGAACACCAGCGTGGCTAACTGACCGCCACGCTCGCCCGCGACCAACACTTCCGCGCAGGCCGTGCCCTCGGGGTAGGGCAGCACGCCGTGTTCCTTGACGATCAGCGCGCGCCGCAGCGGCACCATCATCAGCACGCCCAGAATGCCGCCGGCAAACGCCAGCATGGTGATTTGCGTATAGCTGAAGTACTTGGGACCGTCCGGCAGCAGGAAGATCAGCGCGGGAATGGTGAACACCACGCCGCCCGCCACTGATTCACCGGCCGAGCCGATGGTCTGGACGATGTTGTTTTCGAGAATCGTCGAGCCGCCCAGTCTCTTGAGCACCGAAATGGCGAGCACGGCGATGGGGATCGAGGCGCTGACCGTCAGGCCGGCACGCAAGCCCAGGTAGACGGTCGAGGCGCCGAACAACAAGCCGAACAGCACGCCCAGCACGAGCGCTTTGGCGGTGAATTCGGCCGGGGACTGCGATGCCGGGATGTAGGGCTGAAAACCTTTCGAGGGGTCGGCCATGAGCCGGATGATACTCGCTTCGACTCGTGGATTGCGGTATTCTGCACCCTGCTTGTGAATTCTCCGAACAAGCGGAGGCTGGCCGCCGAGCCCGTGTCCGAGTTGACTACCAATCGGCTGTCGGTCTACCTCCGCTGCCTCAGCCAGCTCGAGTCAGCCGGGGTCGAGACGATTTCGTCTCAGGCGCTGGCCGAGCAGTTTCACTTGAACGCCGCCCAGATTCGCAAGGACCTCGCCTACTTCGGTGAGTTCGGCGTGCGGGGCGTCGGCTATTACGTCAAGGATCTCAGGCGCAACCTGCGCCAGATTCTTGGCCTCGACCGCAAACTGCGGGTCGCCGTGATGGGCGCCGGCAACCTTGGCCTGGCGCTGGCCGATTACCCCGGTTTCAGGCGCGAGGGCTTCGAGATTGTGACGATGTTCGACGTCGCCAATGCCAAGATCGGCGACCAGTCGCGCAGGGGCGTGCCGATCCACGATCTCAAGGACCTGAAGAAAGTCGTCCGCAAGGAACACATCGATATCGCGGTGATCGCCGTGCCTGCCGAATCGGCGCAACAGGTCCTCGACCAGGTCGTGGCTGCCGGCATCAAGGCGGTGCTCAACTTCTCGCCCGGCGCGCTCAAGGCACCGGCCGATGTCAAGATCAAGGGCGTGGACCTGACCGTCTCGCTCGAAAGCCTGTCGTTCTACCTGGCGCAGGACAGCGATGCCCAGGAATAAATTGAGCCACGTCGATGCGAAGGGCCGCATCCGGATGGTCGACGTCGGCGCCAAGCCGGTCACCGATCGCGAAGCGGTGGCGCGCGGCACGATGGCCATGTCGGCGGCCGCCCGGAAGCAGATCCGCGCCGGCGCCGTGAAGAAGGGTGACCCGCTGCAGGCGGCGCGCCTGGCCGGCATCATGGCGGCGAAGAAAACCAGCGAGCTGATTCCGCTGTGCCATCCCCTGGTCTTGACGCACGTGTCGGTGGAGCTGACCGCGACCCGCACCGGTTACGCCATCGAAGCCCGGGTGCGCACGTCTGGCCAGACCGGCGTCGAAATGGAAGCCCTGACGGCCGTGGCGGTCGCCGCACTGACCCTGTATGACATGGTCAAGGCGGTCGACAAGACCATGACCATCAGCGACATCGAATTAGTGGAGAAGAAGGGCGGCCGGTCCGGTCACTACGTTCGGGGACCACGATAGGGCGCACGGCGTTCAGTTAGACCTGCCACCTGACAACGCCGATGAAAATTCTCATCTCGATCGAGCACCGGGTGGCGCAGTGGCAGATTCCTGCCGACGGCGTCGCCACCCTGCGGGCGCGGTTCCCTCACATCGAATTCATCCATGCGACTTCAGACGAGGAACGCGCGCGTGGGCTGGCCGATTGCGACGTGGCATACACCTGGATCCTGAAGGCCGACGAATTCGCGACGGCGCCGACGCTGCGCTGGCTTCACACCTCCGCGGTCGCCGTCGAAACGCTGTGCCTGCCTGAATTGTTTGCCCGCGGCGTCGTCGTCAGCAACACCAGGGGGGTGCAGGCCGTGCCGATTGCCGAGCACACGCTGGCCGTGGTCCTGGCCCTGTCGAAACAATTGCCGATGGTGCTCGACCATCAGCGGCATGCGCACTGGGCCCAGAACCTGTTCATGGGTGAGCGGCTGCCGTGGTTATTGCGCGGCCGGACCCTTGGTCTCATTGGCGTCGGCACCATTGGGTCGGAGATTGCCTCTCGCGCCCGCGCCTTTGGCATGCGCGTGGTCGCGTTGCGACGTCGGAACAACCAGGCGACGGTGGCCGCCGTGGACCAGGCGTACGGGCCTGGCCAACTCGATCAGTTCCTGAAGCAGACCCACGTGCTGGTGATCGCCGCGCCGCTGACGCCGCAGACGCTGGGACTGATCGGAGCAGCGCAAATTGCCACCTTGCCGAAGGGGGCGGTGATCGTCAACGTCGGCCGCGCGAAGATTCTCGACACCGATGCGCTGATCGCCGCCTTGCATGCCGGACATCTCGGCGGCGCCTCGCTCGACGTCTATCCGCAGGAGCCGCTGCCGCTCGGGCATCCGCTGTGGACCTGCCCGAACGTGATTCTCACGCCCCACACCTCTGGCTTTCGGCAGGGTCACTGGGAAGAAGTCGTGGCTCGATTCGCGGAGAATCTCGAGCGGTTCGAGAAGGGCGAGGCATTGCGATTTCGGGTGGCGCCGGACCTCGGGTACTAAGGGGTCAGACCCTTCGCGGCCAATTACTCGGGGTCAGACCCCGGACCGCTCTCGCGTGGCGGCGGTTCGATGTGGATGATCGCGTCCTTGATCTGCGGAAAGCGCGCCATCAACCGGTCCTTCACCACGTGCGATAGCCGGTGCGCTTGGTCCAGGCGCATGTCGCGATCCATCCACAGGTGCAGGTCGAGAAAGACGAAGTCGTTCGAGGCGCGCGTGCGGATGTGATGGCAGCCCACCACCTCGGGCACACTGCGCATGACCTCGCGGATCGCCTCTTCGGGGATTACAAAGCGATCGGCGAGAATGCCTGACGTCGACTGGAAGATCTCCCAGCAGGCATAGCCGATGAAGCCGGCAATCACGAGGGCCGCGACCGGGGGCTGGCCGGCGAGACCTGGGCGTAGCGCGCCTTCAAAATACCCGGGCGTGCGGGACCGGCCACCAGCGAATCGAAACCTTGCCGATGATGTACTTCTTCGGCACGAAGCCCCAGTGGCGGCTGTCGGAGCTGCCGTTGCGGTGATCGCCCATCACGAAGTAGTAACCCTCGGGAATGACTTGCGGGCCCCAGTCGTCGTGGCTGCGATACTCGGCCGAGACGAAGTCATCGCGCATGGGCACGTCGTTGACGTAGACGCGGCCGTCCACCACGCGGACCGCGTCGCCGGCTTCGGCGATCACGCGCTTGACGTACGACTTGTCGGGGTCGAGCGGGTAGTAGAGCATCACGATGTCGCCACGCTGAGGGGCACCCAGTTGGTAGCTCAGCTTGTTGACGATCAAGCGATCCTGGTCGGCCAGGGTCGGCGCCATGCTCTGGCCCTCGACTCGGGCGACTTGCACGCCAAACGTCACCACCAGCGTGGCATAGACCGTGGCCTGCGCGAGCGTGCTGGCCCAGGCCACAAACTCTGTCCACCACGCCGTCAGACGCTGGCGAGGTTCAGCCGTCGGAGTGGCGACCGCCATGGCAATCGGTTCCAGTGCGATCACCGCATCAGCGACGAGACTCGTGTCCGCCGTGGCTTCCGTCTGCGCACGCTCAAACTCAGGCAGTTCTGGTGGCATGGGCTCGATCGGGATACCGCGACCTAAAAGACCCGTGCAGTCGGCACCGGCCACCAGCGAATCTGCACTTTGCCGATGATGTATTTCTTGGGCACGAAGCCCCAGTGCCGGCTGTCGAGGCTGTTGTTCCGGTGATCGCCCATCACGAAGTAGTAGCCCTCGGGAATCACTTGCGGGCCCCAGTCGTCGTGGCTGCGGTACTCGGCCGGGACAAAGTCGTCGCGCATCGGCACGTCGTTGACGTAGACGCGGCCGTCCACCACACGCACCGTGTCGCCGTCTTCGGCGATCACGCGCTTGACGAACGACTTGTTGGGGTCGACGGGGTAATAGAGCATCACGATGTCGCCACGTTGCGGCGCGTGCAGGCGGTATTCCAGCTTGTTGACGATTAGGCGATCCTGATCGGCCAGTGTCGGCGCCATGCTCAGACCCTCGACGCGCGCCACCTGGAAGCCGAACGTGACGATCAGGGTGGCGTACACGGCAGCAGAGGCCAGCGTGCGGACCCAGGCGAAGAATTCGTCGCGCCACACTGCCAGCCGGCGGATCACCTGCGTCGAGTCCTGATCGATGGACAACGGCAGCGGCGTCTCGAGCTGGAGTGCGTCGTCGGCCGCGACGGCAGGCGGCGTGGTCTCGTCGCCGGGATCGGCGAAAAGGTCGCCTGTCGCGGCGACCGCCACTACAGTTTCAGGTAATCCCGAAGACGGCGCGTCTGCGTTCGGCTGACCGGGATCTCGGTCGCGTTCGCGTCTGTCATCCTCAGGATGTAGTTCCGGCTGAACCAAGGGACGATCTCCTTGACCTTGTTGATGTTTACCAAGTGCGAACGATGAACCCGCCAAAACACGTTCGGGTCGAGCCTGCCGTGCAGCTCATCCAGCGTGCGATCATTGGCTGTTCCCGAGACCTGACTGGTAATAATGTTAATCGAATCTTCGACCAGCGATGCATGGATGATGTCGTCGGCCTGAACTAACACAAACCGGTCACCGAGTTTGACGGCCACCTGGTTGCGGCGGCCGTTCTGGTCCGCCATCATCTTGGCCAACCGATCCAACTGGCCGGCCAGCGGCTCGGCTCGTCCTCGCCGGTCGCGAATCCGGTCCATCGCCGTCTCCAGGCGTTGCACGTTGACTGGCTTTAGCAGGTAGTCGACCGCATTCACTTCAAACGCCTCGATCGCCCGCTGGTCATAAGCTGTGACGAAGATCACCCCCGGTCCAGTACCTTGCGCGAGCAGCCGGCGCGCCACCTCAAAACCGGTCAGCCCGGGCATTTGCACGTCGAGAAACGCCACGTCCGGCGCGTGGCGGGCAATTTCATCCAGGGCCTCCATGCCGTTCGACGCCTTGCCGACGATCTCGACCGTGCCGAGTTGGGTGAGCAGAAAGCACAACTCGTCACGTGCCAACTGCTCGTCGTCAGCCACCACCGCGGTCAGGTTCGGCGCCGGTGGTGTCATGCGGTAATTCTCTCGGCGGCGAGATCGAGTGGAATCTCAACCCGTGCGCAGGCGCCGCGGCCGGGTGAACCGGTTAGCACCAGGCGGCCGGTCGCGCCGTACAACACCCGCAAGCGCTCGTTGACGTTGCTCAAGCCGATGCCACTCGATAACGCCTGCGGCAGCCGCTCGGGCGAAATACCCAGCCCATCATCGGTCACCTCGATAATGGCGTTGGCACCTTCGCGCCAACTGCGCAGGGTGATCGTCCCGGGGCCGACCTTGCGGGCGAAGCCGTGCTTGATGCAGTTTTCGACCAGTGGCTGCAGCAGCAGGCTGGGAATGACGATGTCCAGCGTGTCAGGGGCGATTGACTTTCGTATTGAGAGGCGCGGGCCGAAACGGATCACTTCAATGTCGAGGTACTCGTCGGTGGCGGCCAGTTCCTCGCGCAACGTGACGAACTGCACCTGGTTGGCCATCAGCTTGCGGAGCAGGCCCGACAGCTTCTGGAGCACTTCGCGCGCGGTGTCGGGTTGCAGCCGGATCAGCGATGACACCGACGTCAGCGTGTTGAACAGGAAGTGCGGGTTGATCTGACTCTTGAGGGCCTCGACCTTGGCCGCCAGCAGCAGCTTCTCCTGCTCCTGCAGCCGATGCTCGAAGCGCGCGTTGTTCCAGATCTTGATGGGCGTCGAGACCGTGACGATGGTGGCGAGGTAGACCACGAGCGTGGTCCAGGCCGAGGGACTCGACAGGTGGAACAGCCGCGTGTCGAAGCGGAAGCCGACGGCCTGGCGGACCATTTCGAGTCCGATGATCGCCAGTAACAACACCACCGGCCAGTTCACTGCGAACCGGCGAATCATGCGCCAGACAAAGCGCGGCATGCTGAGCAAGACAAACGGCGAGAAGCCCCAGATCTCTTCTTTGGGGCAGGCTTCGCGCAGGCCGCCCCCGGCAAAGCCGCAGCCCATGGCGAAGAAGGGGGCGCCGTTTTCGCCGGCCGCCAGGGCCGGCAGGGCAATGGCCAGGCCGACCAGCGCGCCGGTGTAGGAGCCGGCGAGCAGGCCCGCCAGAAAGGCGCCTTCGAGCATCAGATCGGCGGCGTCGTAGTTAAGCAGGATGCGCGCGGCGACTCCGGCCGTGAGTGGCACCCCGAGACCCAGGGCAAAGACCAGCCGGTCGGGCCAGTTGCGCTGTTCGAAGATCAGAATGTGACGAAACCGCCGGTAGCGGGCGAGCATGGTCGCCAACGCGGCCATGGCTGCGAGTTTGACGACCAGGGTCGTCAGCAGAAATTGCGTGGCGGAGAGGAACTTGGGTTCTTGCAGCAGGCGGAAATGGTATCATTTACTTCCATGATCGGTCCGCTCGCGAAAGGCTTTGCGCTCACCTTCAAGCACCTGTTCCGCCGTCCTATTACGGTGAACTACCCCGACCAGAAGGTGCCGATGTTTCCGCGTTATCGCGGCAAGCAGGTGCTGATGCGCGACGAGGCGGGGCTGGAGAAGTGCGTGGCCTGCGGCCTGTGCGCGGTGGCGTGCCCGGCCGACGCGATCTATTTGGAGGCGGCCGAGAACGACGGCACGGTGATGGCCGGTCCGCGCTACGCGTCGACCTACCAGATTCACAAGACCCGCTGCATCTTCTGCGGCTATTGCGAGGAAGCGTGCCCGGTCGCGGCGATCTTCATGGGCAAGGACTACGAGCTGGCGGTCTACAGTAAAGACGATTTTATCTGGGACAAGACCGAACTGCTGGTGCCGGCGGCGGCGGATCAACAGGCGCCCAGGCCGGTGCGCTAGACGGCCCAGCCGGCAGGCGGTGTGAACCCGTGCCGGGTAATGGCCGTCGGTATCAGGGTTACCTACAGTGAAGCCCTTCCTCGCGGCGTTGGATGATCGTGTGCTGGTGTGCGACGGCGCCATGGGCACCATGCTGTACGCGAAGGGCGTCTTCATCAACCGCTGCTTCGAGTCGCTCAACCAGACGCAGCCCGACCTGGTGGTGGCTGTTCACGGCGACTACCTGAAGGCCGGAGCCGACGTCATCGAGACCAACACGTTCGGCGCCAATCGCATGAAGTTGCGCGGCTTTGGCCTGGGCGACCAGGTGCGCGACATCAACCTCGCCGGCGCCACGCTGGCGCGACGCGCGGTCGAGAAGTCGGGCCAGCCCGCCTACGTCGCCGGCGCCATCGGCCCGCTTGGCGTGCGCATCGAGCCGTGGGGTAAGACCGGCATCGACGAAGCCGAGGCGATGTTCCGCGAGCAGGCGCAGGCGCTGGTGGACGGGCAGGTCGAGCTGTTCATGCTCGAGACCTTTCGCGACCTGAACGAGATTGGCGCGGCGATCGCCGCGGTGCGCAGCGTGTGCGACCTGCCGATCGTCGCGCAGATGACCACCGAAGAAGATGGCGCCAGCCTGGACGGCGCGCCGCCCGAGCAGTTTGCTCCCGACCTGATCGCGCGTGGCGCGAGCATTATCGGCGTCAACTGCAGCGTCGGACCGGCGCCGATGCTCGAAACCATCGAGCGCATCAGCGAAGTGACTGACGGGTGGCTGTCGGCGCAGCCCAACGCCGGCAAGCCCCGCGACATCGAGGGTCGCAACCTGTACTTGTGCTCGCCGGAATACATGGCGTCGTACGCACGACGGTTCATCGCCTCCGGGGTGCGTCTCGTCGGCGGTTGCTGCGGTCCGACGCCGGAACACATTCGCCAGATGGCGCTTGCCGCGAAGTCGCTGGCCCCAGGGTTGGCCCGTCATGCCGGCACCGCCGAAGTGCGCACGCCGGTGGCCAGCCAGCCCAACGCCCGTCCCTCGCTGCCGCGCGAGGCGAAGTCGATCATGGGCCGCAAGCTGGCCAACGGCGGCTTCGTCCGCGCCATCGAGCTGGTGCCACCGCGCGGGCATTCGGCCAGCGCGGCGCTCGCCGATGCCAGCCGCCTCGTCCAGCGCGGCGTCGACGTGGTCACGATTCCTGATGGCCCGCGCTCCGGCGCGCGCATGAGCGCGCTGTCGCTGGCGGTCCTCGTGCAACAGCATACCGCCGTCGAAGTGTTGTTGCAGTACTCCTGCCGCGATCGCAACCTGCTGGGCATCCAGTCGGATCTGCTCGGCGCGCATGCCATGGGCGTGCGCAACCTGCTCGGCATCACCGGCGACGTCCGCAAGCTCGGCGACATTCCCGACGCCACCGCAGTGTTCGACGTCGACTCGATTGGACTGACCAACGTGATCACGCGCCTGAACCATGGCCTAGACATCAGCGGCCAGTCGATTGGTGAGCCGACGTCGTTTCACACCGGTGTGATGGTCAATCCGTCGCGCGATCTCGACCAGGAACTGCGGCGGCTCGAATTCAAGATCGAGGCGGGCGCTGAATTTGCCGTCACCAGGCCGGTCTTCGATGTGCCCACGTTTGAACGTTTCCTCGAACGGGTCTCGCCCCTGGGGGTCCCGATCATCGTCGGCATCTGGCCGTTCGAGAGCACGCTCAACGCCGAGTTTATGGCGAACGAAGTACCGGGTGTGACCGTGCCCGAGGCGATTGTCGAACGCATGCGGCGCACCACCAGCGCCAAGGCCGCGGCGGCCGAAGGCGTCGCCGTGGCGCAAGAACTGGTGGCCGCCATCGAGGGCATGGCTGCGGGTGTGCAGATCTCAACGCCGTCGGGCCGGCTCGACGCTGCCCTCGACGTGCTTGACGTGGTATAGTCCGGTTCGGTTGCGGGGATCGTTAGAAAATGGCCTTATTTGACGCAGAAACACGGCGATCGGGCGACGCGGCCACCAGAGCGCTGTCGGTCACGACGGTCGAGACTGACTTCGTCGAGAAGGTCTACCAGGGCATTGCCAACGTCTACGACTACACCTACGGCCCCACGCTCCACCCCGGCCGTCTCGAGGCAATCGAGAAGATGGCGCTCAGGGCGGGCACCCACGTACTTGAAGTCGGCGTCGGCACCGGCATCAATCTCGGGTTGTATCCGAACAATTGCCGGATCACCGGCATCGACCTGTCCAGCAAGATGCTCGCGAAGGCGCAGGGCCGCATCGACTCGAAGGACCTGCAGAACTGCGATCTCGTCGAGATGGATGCGACCAAGCTCACGTTCGCCGACAACTCGTTTGATGTCGTCTATGCGCCCTACGTGATCAGCGTCGTGCCCGAGCCCGTGAGAGTGGCGCGCGAGATGTATCGGGTGTGCCGTCCCGGCGGCCGCGTCATTATCCTCAATCACTTCAAGAGTAGCAATCGCGTGATGGGCTGGATCGAACGCGCGATTTCACCGGCGACGGTGCACGTCGGCTTCACCGCCGACCTCGACCTGCAGGGATTCCTCGCGCAGGCCGAGCTGCGGCCGGTGTCGCTTGAAAAAGTCAACGTCCTGAAAATGTGGACGCTGATCACGGTCGTCAAAGACTAAGCACCGCGTTGCCCGTACCGCCTGCGACACCTGAACCCGGCTGGACGCCCGTCCAGCCGTTTCTGTCTCTGGACTCCCACTCGTTTCTCGTCGCCAACCCGTCGGGCGAAAGCGTGCGTATTGCCTACTTCCGCGGACCAGCAGCCGGCGCGCTCTACGCCAAGGCGTGGTTTGGGCGCGAGACGCAGGGACCGCCGGGCCATGTCCATGGCGGCGCCATGGCGGCGGTGCTCGATGAAGCCATGGGCGGCGCCTCCTGGATGAATGGTTACCGCTCGGTGGCCGCGAAGATTTCGGTCTCGTTCATCGCCATGCTGAAACTCGAGTCCGAAACGATCGTGGCGTCGCGGGTCGAGCGAGTGGATGGCCGCAAGGTCTACCTGCGCGCGACGTTGTCGGACCTGGGCGGCACCGCCATTGCTGAATCCGACGGCTTGTTCATCGTGCTGCGCGACGAGGCTCTCAAGAACACCTGACCGCGCGCCGGCAAGCTACAATAGAATCGTGAGCTTCGACGAACGCGCCTTCTTCTCAGAGAAGCCGGAATCCCGGCCGGCCAAGTACCCCTGCCCCCGCTGCAAGCGGATCAACGAGTACACCATCCGGTGGATGCGTCGCACCAAGAGGGGCGCGCCGCAGAACGCCGAGGACCGCAAGAAGTTCGACAAGCTGCGCGATCACCTGCTGCGCCTGGACGATGAGGTGACGTGCAAGACCTGCGGCAAGAAGTTTGAGATTCCGTCGCTGAACTCGATGATGTTCCTCGATCAGCTGGACGGCCTGCCGAAGGACGTGGAGACGGACGAGACCAACGCTGCCGAGGCGCCGGGCAAGCCCATGGATGCGACCACGCGCGCGGCCTTGCCAGCCAGGTTCACCAGGCCGACCAAAGGCTGGCGCGGCTAACTACCAGATACCCGGCAACAGGCGTGATTGTACTTGCCGCTGGTAGGCGCGATATTTCTCGCCGTGCGCTGCCACCAGTGAGGCTTCCTCCCACGGTATCGCCACGATCAAATACGCGGTGCTGATCGCCGCGAACAGCAGCCGGCTGTGGGTCATGTGGGCGACACCAAACACCATCAGGATCCAGGCCAGGTAGATGGGATGCCGGACGAAGCCGAATAGTCCCGTGGCCGTGAACTCGACCGGACGAGCGGGAGGCGCGACCCGAACGCCTGCCAGCTCCGAGACTCCGATCGCGGCCGCGGCGCGGCCCGTCATTGAGATACCGGTCACGACCAGGATCCGCGACACCCAGAGCCATGGTCCGTCGAGGGTCCAGGCCACGCCGGGCAACGGTTGCCAGAGCCAGCACACGGTGAGGAACAGCAGGCTGGCGATCCACACGTAGAGGCTTCGCGCCAACTCGGCCGGAACCGTCCTGGTGAGCCACGCCTTGGCGCCAGTCCTGGCCATCAGGCTGTGGTGCAGGGCGAACACGGTGAAGAGCACCACGTTGAAGCCGATGATCGGCCACGCCGGTTCGACGGTGGCCGGCGCGGGCGTGTCGAGGCGGATGCCAAACACCAGCGCAAACGATCCGAGTGACAGGGCGAAGACCACGGCGCCGATCCAGACGAAGGCGGTGCGCACGAACTATTATAGGGCTCCGACCCCGGCCCGCACATCCGCCGGGGTCTGACCCCTGAGACCCTGTGACCCAACCAATCGCCATCACCGGCATCGGCGTCGTCTCCGCTTTTGGCGTCGGGCGCGAGGTCTATTGGGACGCCATTCGCTGCGGTCAGAGCGGGACGCGCGCCATCACCGAATTTGACGTCTCGACCTACCCCTGCAAGGTGGCCGCACCGGTGCCGCCCGTCGACATCACGGCGGCCATGCCCCTCGCGGGTGAATTAAGCGCCCGCGACTCGCACGCCGATCCCAAGCGCTACTCCCGGGCGGCGTTGTTCGGCGTGATCGCCGCGCGTGAGGCCTGGAACGATGCCGGCCTGACCTTCGGCCAGGCCAACGCCGGCGTCATCATCGGCAGTGGCGGTGGCGGCATCGACGTCGGCGAACGACAGTATCAGGACTTCTTCACCACCGGCGGCAAGCACGTGACGCCGTACGCCATCGCCCTCGGAATCTGCGGCATGGTCTCGAGCGAGATCTCGATCGCGCTGGGCGTGTGCGGCATCAGCCACGTGATGTCGACCGGCTGCACCAGCTCCACCGACGCGCTGGGGTACGCCTGCATGCTGCTGCGCGCGGGCGAGTGCGACGTGCTGCTGTCGGGTGGCGCCGATGGCTGCGTGCTGCCGGGCATGATTTTCGGGTTCTCACGCATGCGTGCGGTCTCGACCCACTACAACGACCGCGGCGCCGAGGCGTCACGTCCGTTCGATCGCGGCCGCGATGGCTTCGTGCTGGGCGAGGGCGGGTGGATGCTGACGCTGGAGCTGGAGAGCCGGGCGCGCGCGCGCGGCGCCGCCATCTACGCCACCATCGATGGCTACGCCTCGACCTGCGATGCCTATCACCGTGTGCAGATGGCTCCCGACGGCGAACAGATCGTGCGCTGCATGCAGACGGCGATGGCGCGGGCGGGACGCGCGCCCGAGGAAATTGGTTACATCAACTACCACGGCACCTCGACGCAGTTGAACGATGCGATCGAGGCGCGTTGCACGCGCCTGGCCTTCGGCGCGCTGGCCGATGGCATTCCCGGGTCGTCCACCAAGTCGATGATCGGGCACCCGCAGGGCGCCAGCGGTGCGGCCGGGGTCGTCGCCACCGCGCTCGGGATGTCGCGCGGCTTCTTGCCGCCGACCATCAACCTGACCGATCCCGATCCCAACTGCGACCTTGACTTCATTCCCAACCAGGGTCGTGCCGCCCAGCCGGAGGCGGCGCTCTGCAATTGCCTGGGGTTCGGCTCGAAGAACAGTGCCGTGGTGCTCGGCCGCTCGCATGGATGATGTCGTCATTGCCGGCGGCGGGCCGGCCGGCGCGTTGGCGGCGCTCATTCTGGCGCGCGCCGGCGCGAGGGTCCGGGTGTTCGAGCGCGCGCGTTTCCCCCGTCACAAGCTGTGCGGCGATACGCTGAATCCCGGAGCGCTCGCGGTGCTTTCGCGGCACCTCGACACCGCTGATTTGCTCGCCAGCAGCGACGACATCCACGGCATGCTGATCACCGGCCCCGGCGGCGTCGCCGTGCGGGCGACCTATGGCGCTGGCATGACCGGCCGCGCCGTCACGCGCTGCGTGCTCGATGCGTGGCTGCTGCGGCAGACGTGCGAGGCGAGTGCGCAGGTGGAAGAGGGTGTCGCGGTTAAAGGCGCGCAGGTGGCATCGGGACGCGTCCACGGCATCACGGTGGCACGGCGCGGTGGCGGGGACGCGAGGCATGACAGCCGCCTGGTCATTGCGGCCGATGGCCGGCGGTCGACGCTGGCGTTCGCGCGCGGCCTGGCGCACCAGCCGGCGCGGCCCAGGCGCTGGGCAATCGGCGGTTACTTCACCGGCGTCGCCGGCTGCGGAGCCGTTGGCGAAATGCACGTCCGCAAGGGTCACTACATCGGCATCGCGCCCGTGCCCGGCGGCCTGACTAATGTCTGCGTGGTGATGCCCCATGCTGCCGGCGATCAGCCGTTTGGCGCGCCGAGAGACCTGATGCGCCGGCGGCTCGATGCCGATCCTGCCCTCCGCGACCGGTTCACCAACGCGCGCGCCGAAGGCGAACCGGTCATGCTGGGACCGATGGCAGTCGACAGCACGGCCGCCGGTGAGCCGGGCCTGTTGCTGGCCGGGGATGCGGCGGGCTTCATCGATCCCATGACCGGTGATGGCTTGCGCCTGGCGCTGGCTGGCGCGGAACTGGCGGCCGCCGTGGCACTGGAAGTGCTGGCGGGTCGCCTCTCGCCTGAGACCGCGCACCTCGAACTGACGCGGCGCCGGCAGGCGGCGTTCGCCGCCAAGTGGCGCTTCAACCGCACGTTGCGATCGCTAGTGACCTCACCGCAGGGCGTGTCCGCCGCCGCGGTCGCGGCTCGCGTGGTGCCGTCGCTGTTCGAGGCAGTCATCCGCTACGCCGGAGACTGTGGGCAGGTTCCGGCTGACCATCTCCGCCGAGGCTACGGCGGTCAAGACGCCGAACGTGGCAGCCGCGCGGTATGACGAATCAGGCGCTGGCGATTGCCGTGCTCACCGTGGTCGCCGCCCTGCTCATGATGGGGGGCGAGCTGGTCCTGTCGCAGTTCAACGAGCGGCAACTGCGCGCCAAGGGGGCGATTGAGCCGCCGGGCGACGTCATCGGCATCATGCGCTGGGCCTATCCCGTGTCGTTCATCGCCATGGCAGTCGAAGGCGCGTGGTCGGGACCATCGCCCAGTACCATCCTGGCGGGAGGCCTGATCCTGTTCGGCCTGGCGAAGGCGCTGAAGGTCTGGGCCATCGGCTCGCTCGGTGCGCGCTGGAGCTACCGCGTACTGATTCTGCCTGGCGTGCCGTTGGTGACCTCGGGCCCCTATCGCTTTATCTCGCATCCCAACTACCTCTCGGTGGTCGGCGAGTTGGTCAGCGTTGCGATGGTCGTCGCGGCGCCGATCACCGGACTGGTGGCGGTCTTCGGCTTTGGCCTGCTGATGCGCGCGCGGATCCGCGTCGAAGATCGGGCGCTAGGGCGAGTAGAATGACGCCCGTGAAGCTGCCCAAATGGGCGACGGCGCTCGATTTGGTGGCCGTCGTGATGGCGATCGTCGCCCTGTCGGTTCTCGTCGCCGGCGGTTTCCGCCTGATGATCTTCGGGAGCCGCCTGTCGGTCACCGACTGGTGGCGGCCGGCGCTGTGGAGCGTGGCTGCGATGATTGTCCGCCATGCTATTGTGCGGCAGCATCCACTGCCGCAGCGGTTGGTGCAGTCGGTGCGGCGCTGGTGGCGCGATCCGGTGACCAGGACGGTGTTGCCGATTCACCTCGCGACGCGTGGCGGCGTGCTGGCGGTCGGCTTTCTCGCCGTGATCCTGATCGGCTTTCCGCCGGAAGCCACCTCGCGCTGGCGGATCTACTCGAACGACTTCCTCGATCTGCCGGCGCGATGGGACACCGGGTGGTATCTCGGCATCGCCATGGAGGGCTACAAGTTCGACTCCAATGCGCGGGCCGACTACCAGCAGAACATCGCGTTCTTTCCGGCCTTCCCGATGACGGTGCGATATTTGTCAACCGTCCTCGGCCGTCAACCGTTGTGGACGGGTGTGGGGGTGTCGCTGGTGGCGTTCTTCCTGGCGCTCAGCTACTTCCTTCGGCTGGCCCGCGACGAGTTGAAGGACGAGGAGCAGGCCGTGACGGCGGTGATGTTACTGGCCGCCTATCCATTTGCCGTGTTCTTTAGTGCGGCCTACACGGAGGGCCTGTTCCTGCTGACCATGGTGGCTGCGGTTTACCATTTCCGCCATGAGCAGTGGTGGCGCGCCGCGGCCTGGGGATTTCTCTGCGGGCTGACGCGGCCCAATGGCAGTTTCCTGTCGCTCGCGCTCGGCTTGATGGCGATGGCACCCCTGTGGGGGAGCGTGTGGCGTCCGGCTTCAGCCGGACCAGGCCACATAGTCGGAGCCACCGGCTGGCCGACTCTGGGCAAGCGCCTGCTGGCAGCCTCAGCTCCGGGGTTCGGCATGCTGACGTTCTCGGCCTACATCTACGGGCTGACCGGTCATCCGTTCAAGTGGACCGAGCAGAACGTGGCGTGGGGCCGGGTCTATCGCAGCCTCGACTCGCTGGTCTCGGATCGCGTCGATTTCATCGCCACCAACGGCGCCTACCAGTATGCCTCGACGCAAACGATCGACTTTTTCTACCTGCTCGCGGTGCTGTTCATGCTGGCGGCCGTGTGGCCGGTGTATCGCCGCTTCGGCCTGTCCTACGCCGTGCTGTTGCTGGTCAACCTGCTGCCGCCGATGGCCGCGGGCGGCATGCTCTCGATGGGGCGTGTCACGTCCGTGTTGTTCCCAGCGTTCTTGTGGATGGGCGGCGCCATTCCCACGCGCCATCGCACCGCGTGGATCGCGTGCTTCGCCTGCCTGCAGGGCTTCGTCGCGGTGATGTTCTTTACCTGGCGCCCGCTGTTTTAGATCTAGAGCGCAGCGATTCACTGGCGCCCGGTCCTTCGCCAGCCATTTCAGCAGTCCCCGCGGCTCTTCCAGTTGGAACGCCGGTCGCTCATGCACCTTCGCTCCCAGGTGCAGGACGAGACCAATGCCGCCCTGGTCGCGCAGTTGCGTGGAGGCGAAATATTTCGTGGTGCGATAGCGCGGCGCATCTCGTCGATCGCGACCTTGTGCGGATGCTGCAGCTTGGCGATGAACCGAGCGACCGCCTCGGCAGTATCGGCCGGGGTGGTCTTGCCGGGCGGCGTCACGGCCACCATCCTAAAGCTTGCGCGCTGGTTCTAGCGTCTAAAGCATATGCCCAGAGGCTATACTCGACGCACGATGTCTCGCCGCGTCTGGCTGCTCCTGGCTTCAGTCGTGCTCACCATCGGCCTGACGCCGTTCGTCACGGCCGGCCAGTCGCCGGCGTTGGCGGCGGTCCGCACCAACGCCGAGAAGTCGTGGCGGGGCGGCCGCCTCGACGAAGTCGACAAGTTCGCCGACGCGTTTCCCAAGGACGAGATACTGGCGGTGCTACGTGCCAAGGCCAGCTCGGCCCGCGGCGACTACGCCCGCGCCGAATCGGTGCTGCAGCCGTTTGTCGCCATCAACCCGTCGGGTGAGGCCGCGCTCGAGGTCGGCCTGCTTCATCAGTTGGCCGGGCGCCGGGTTGAGGCGCGCCGAAGCCTGCAGTTGGTGATGCTGGGCGAGCAGCGTAATCCCACGGCTCGCGATTACCTGCGCACCGCGCGTGCGGCTCGCGCCCTGGGCCGGTTTGACGATGCTAACGCGTTCTTCCGCGATGCCGATCGCCTGGCGCCGAACGATCCGGCGATCAACAGCGAATGGGGTGACCTGTTCGTTGAGAAGTACAACAACAAGGACGCGGCGCGTTCGTTCCAGGAAGCGCTGAAGGCGGATCCGGACTACGGTCCGGCCCTGCTTGGCATGGCGCGCTCGGTGGCCGACCAGAATCCAGCCCAGGCCGTGGGCCTGGCACAGCAGGCCCTGACCCACAACCCGATCGACTTCGGTGCGCACTTGTTGGTCGCCGAGATGGCGATCTACCAGGACAAGAAAAAGGACGCGGTCGAGTCGATTGAGAAGGTGCTGGCGGTCAACCCGAAGCACCTCGCAGCGTTGTCGATGCAGGCGGCGCTGGCCTACGTCGAAGGGCGCACGGCGGATCACGACGCGGCGGTCGCGGCCGCCCTCAAGATTCATCCCACCTACGGCGAGATTTACCGCGTCGTCGGTGCCATCACCGCACACTATTATCGCTTTGACGAAGCCGTTGAGCACGTGCGCAAGGGCATCGCCCTCGATCAGACCAATACCAAGGCCTATGCCGACCTCGGCACTCACCTGATGCGGACCGGTGACGAGCGCAACGCGCGCCGCGCCTTTGAGACGGCGTTCAAGACCGACCCGTGGAACGTCGTCACTTTCAATTCGCTGGACCTGCTCGATCGTCTCGATACATTCGACACTATTCGCGAAGGCGACATGGTGATTCGGCTGCATCCGGACGAAAAGGACGTGCTGCGGCACTACGTGCCGCAGCTCGCCAGGGAATCGCTCGAGGCGCTGAGCAAACGATGGGAATTCACGCCCACGGGTCCGCTCCTGATCGAGATGTTTCCGAATCATGACGACTTCGCGGTGCGGACGCTGGGCCTGCCCGGCATGATCGGGGCGCTCGGCGCGTGTTTCGGCCGCGTCGTCACCGTCGATTCGCCCAAGGCCCGCGAGCCCGGCAGCTTCAACTGGGGCGAGACACTGTGGCACGAGTTGGCCCACGTCATCACCTTGCAGTTGTCGAACAACCGGCTGCCGCGGTGGCTGAGCGAGGGCGCGTCGGTCTACGAAGAGCGGCGGGCGCGCCCGCAATGGGGCCGCGAGATGGACGTGCCATTCGCGCGCCACCTGGATCGCGGCAAGCTGATCAGCCTGCGCGAGCTCAACTCTGGGTTCAGCAACCCGGAGCAAATCTCGTACTCCTATTACCAGGCCTCGCTCGTCGTCGAGCACATCGTCGACGTCTATGGCCAGCCCAGGCTGCGCGCGCTGGTCGCGGCCTACGCCGATGGCACCGACACCGAGACGGCTATTCGTCAGGCGCTTGGTGTCGACATCGACGCGTTGCAGAAGTCCTTCGATGCCTTCCTCGAGACGCGCTACGCCGGCCTGCGCCGGGCCCTTGCGGTACCCGAGGGGTTGAAACCCGAGATGCCGGCCGAACAGATCACGGCGATCGCTTCGGCGAATCCTGGCAGCTTTGCCGCGCAGATGGCGCTCGGTGAGGCACTGATGGCGAGCAATCCCGACGGCGCCATGGCCGCCTTCGAGCGCGCCGCGCAGCTTGTCCCGAACGTCACAGGTGACGACAGTCCTTATGCGCTGATCGCGGCAGTGGCCCTCAAGAAGGGCGACAAGCCCCGCGCGGCCACGGCGCTGGAAATCATGACCGCGAAGAGCAACACCGACCTCGCATCAGCGCGCCAGCTCGCCAGCTTGCTGGATCCCGCGCGCGAGCGCAGCCGGCTGCAGCTGGCCCTGAAGAGCGTCGTGGCCGTGGACCCCTTCGATGGCGCGGCCCATGCCACGCTCGGCCGGCTCGACCTCGAGGCCAGGAAGCTAGACGATGCGATCCGTAGCTTCCGTGTCGCGCTGGCCACCAAGCCGCTCGATCGGGCGAGCGCGCATGCCGACCTGGCCGAAGCACTGGCCGAAGCCGGCCAGCGTGATGAGGCGAAGAGAGAAGCCTTGGCGGCACTCGAGATCGCGCCCACCTTCACGCGGGCCCAGGACCTGCTGCTCAAGCTGGCGCAAGGGAGTCGCTGATGCGCCAGCCGCGTTGGGCAGCCGCCATCTCCTTGCTCGTGGCGGTGGTTTGGCTCGCGTCAGAGGTGAGCGCGCAGATCCCGGTCGTTGGCGGCGACAAGTTCCAGGGCCTGACGTGGACCTTCGTGCGGATCAAGTACGGTTCCTACCCCGGCGAGGGCACTGGCAACGGCCGCAATTCGCAGTTGGCTTATTGGGACGATCCCTGGGCCATTGATGCCCCGGCGGCCGAACAGAACCTGTCGCGCCGCATCAAGTCAGTCACGGCGATCGAAGTGGGCGAGCCGCAGGTGCTCAACCTCGAGGACGAGCAGCTCTTTCAATATCCGTGGATCTACATTGTCGAGCCCAGCAACCTGGTCTTGAGCGAGAAAGAAGTCACGATCCTGCGCGAGTTCCTGCTGCGCGGCGGCACCCTGACAATGGACGATTTTCATGGTCCGTACGAGTGGGACCTGGCTGTTCGCCAGTTGCAGCGCGTGTTTCCGGAACGGCAGATTGTCGAGATCGCGCCGCCGCATCCCATCTACACCTGTTTTTACCGCCTCGAAAAGTATCCGCAGATTCCCGGCCTCGGCTCGTTTCTGAGCGGCCGCACCTGGGAGAAGGGCGGCTTCGTCGGGCGGCTGCGCGGCATTCTCGACGACGCCGGGCGGCCGATGGTGCTGATCAACTGGAACACCGACATGGGCGACGGCGTGGAGTGGTCGAACGCGCAGGAATACCCGGGCTACATCAAGTGGACGGCGCAGGCCTACCAGATGCTGATCAACGAAGTGATCTATACGCTGACACACTGAGGTTTCATGAATCGGATGACGGACGTGGCGGTGGCAGGCCTGGCCGAGCGGGTGGCCGGGAGCCGGCAGAAAATCCTGACCGAACTGCGCAAGGTGATCGTCGGGCAGGATGACGTGGTCGACGAGGTGCTGATGGCGCTGTTTTGCGGCGGCCATTGCCTGATCACCGGCGTGCCCGGCCTGGCCAAGACGCTGCTGGTCAAAACGCTCGCGCAGATCCTGGACCTGAGCGGGTGGGATCGGCACATCGCTCAGCCCGACCTCATCGCCATAATAGAGGGTGGGCGTGCCACGCAGGGTCAATAGCAGCATCGCTGCGACCCGAGCCTGGCTTCCTCCCAATCTGGTCGCGACGCGCGGTCGGTCATGATTGCCAAGGACCCAGTTGGGCCACGCGCCAGGCGGCAGCGCCGCCTCGTAGGCGATGATGAGCGCCGCCAGCGCCCGCGCCTGCCAAGGCGCCTCGATCAGCT
>SXGQ01425799.1_pt1 | contig 28819 bp, 27 predicted proteins | sample 3178371 | NCBI WGS metagenome assembly SXGQ01 (sample SAMN11356859, study PRJNA531348) | freshwater metagenome | isolation source: freshwater sample F1-20 | place: China: Fuxian Lake, Yuxi | collected 2017-12-25 | reverse complement strand
GCCACCGATACCGTGAGCATAGGCGAGCGCCTTCGAGAATGCTTTCTTTGACGGATCTTGGAATACCGCGAGAAGCGAGGGCACGCCGCGTCCCTGTTCGAACTGTCGGCGAACGAGATCTCCCGGGCCTTTTGGTGCGATCAGGACAACATCGAGATCCTTGCGAGGCTTGATTTGTTTGAAGTGGATATTGAAGCCGTGAGCGAAGAGGAGGGTGGCGCCTTTTTTGATATTTGCGATGATGTTGTCGTACAGCGACTTTTGTGCGGGATCTGGCGCAAGCATCGCGATGAGATCAGCATCTTTGACTGCAGTTGCTGGCAAGGCCACGGAGAGGCCGTCCTTCCGCGCTTTTGTCCAGCTGTCGCCCTTGCGTACCCCGATTACGACATCGAAGCCACTCTCCTTGAGGTTCAGAGCGTGCGCGCGACCCTGACTTCCATAACCGAGCACGCAAATGCGCGCTCCGCGAAGGGCCTTCTTGTCGACGTCTTTCTGTCCAAACAATTTCATCTCTGCTACTCCCGGTCCGTATCTCGAACCAAATAAAAAACTTCGAACGTAAAAAAACCCCGCATCGGCTGGAGCCGGTGCGGGGTTTGGTTTTGATCCTCGTTCGCTTTTGAGTTCTGGCGTTACGCCAAAAAACGAGGGAACGACCCGCTCCGGCCACCCGACATGGGTAGCGCTAGGCTCAGCGATAGACCTAGGACGGCAGATGCCGGCAGGCCAATCGGGGAGGGGCAAGAAGCGCGGGACATGACCCAATATGACCATGCGCAGCGGGTTTTTGTCAACGTGCCCGGTGGCGTGAGCCCGTTTCCGGCTAACATTTCCAAATGAATCTGGACTCCATGATTTGTCCTTTGGACGGCAACGCGCTACCCCTATGGCTTGTCCGGGAAAGCGATTTGCCCGTGTTCAAGTCGACCCATCCCGAGGCATCTAGTTGGCTCGAACAGCACGGTTTTTCGGCTGAGCGACACCGGGTACTTATCATTCCGGGTTCGAACGCGGGCGTTGGCGGAGCCGTGATGGGTTTGGGATCCATGGCTGACTGGGGCCAATTGGCTTGGTGGCATGCATCGGGGCTGCCCGATCGACTTCCTGCGCGTGACTTTTATATTGCCGGCGATCTGCCGGCGACCGCGCGGCAGCAAGTCTTGCTGGGTTGGTTGCATGGCGGGTATCGACTTACCCGTTATAAGTCAGCGGCGCCGCAGACCCTACGAGCGCGTGTTGCTATTCCTGGTGGTGTCGATGGCGACGCCGTTTTGCGGCAAGCGCGATCTCTTCATTGGGCGCGAGATCTCATCAATGCACCGGCAAACGAATTGGGGCCGGGTGAGCTTGCTGCGGCGGCCGCGGATCTCTCCCGTGAGTTTGCCGCCGAGTTTCGCTGCCTCGAAGGAGAGGACCTACTCGCTCAGAACTTTCCGTTGATCCATGCGGTCGGGCGGGCCAGTGCCCGCACGCCCCGGCTAATCGATCTTCGTTGGGGTGATCCGCGTCATCCGGCCGTCACCCTCGTCGGTAAAGGGGTCTGTTTCGACTCTGGTGGGCTCGATATCAAGGGATCCGCCGGAATGGCCTTGATGAAGAAAGACATGGGTGGTGCAGCGATCACGCTCGGCCTTGCGCGGTCCTTGATGGCGCGTGGTGCCCCCATCCGGCTGCGCGTACTCATTCCCGCGGTCGAGAACAGTATCGCCGGTACCGCCTATCGCCCCGGCGATGTGGTGAGGTCCCGTCGTGGTTTGACGGTGGAGATCGGAAATACGGATGCGGAAGGACGGCTGATTTTGGCGGATGCCTTGACGGAGGCCGATAGTGAACGTCCGTCGCTACTGCTGGATTTCTCGACGCTCACCGGGGCAGCTCGAGTCGCGTTGGGGCCCGAACTGCCGGCGGTGTTCGGTAACGACGTCGAGCTTGTCGAGCACATACGGCGTTGCGGTGAGCAGGAAGCCGATCCCGTCTGGCCGATGCCTTTGTGGGACCCTTACGACGAGGAATTAGGCAGTCGCGTTGCGGATCTGAACAACGTCTCGAGCTCTTCGTTCGCGGGTGCAATCTTTGGTGCGCTCTTTCTTAGACGTTTCGTTTCGTCGACTCAGTCATGGGCGCATTTCGATCTTTATGCCTGGAATGCGCGCGAGCGCCCAGGTCGCCCTGTCGGAGCGGAAGCTCAATGTCTGAGACTCGCTGATCGCTTGATTCTCGATCGATTTGGTCGCTGATAACCCGGAATCCCAAAATGAAGAAATCATCTCGGTCGAGCGTTAAAACGAATCCTCGTCGATGGTCGAGCCAGGTTGTGGACGGCCCCAAACAGACACCCTCGCGAGCGATGCTTCGAGCGGTCGGTTTTACGGACAAAGATTTCAAGCGCCCTCAAGTTGGAATTGCATCGACTTGGGCAAATCTCACGCCTTGCAACATGCACATCAACTCCCTGGCTTCTGAGGCTGAGGCGGGAGCGAATGCGGGCGGAGGCAAAGGTGTGTTGTTCAACACGATCACCGTATCCGATGGAATTTCGATGGGCTCGCCGGGCATGCGTTACTCGTTGGTCTCGCGCGAAGTGATTGCCGATTCGATAGAGACCGTCGTCGGCGCAGAAGGGTTCGATGGATTCGTCGCGATCGGTGGTTGCGACAAGAACATGCCAGGATGTGCGATTGCCATGGCGCGTCTCAATCGGCCGTCCGTGTTCGTCTATGGCGGAACGATTCGCCCGGGTGTCAAGCGCCGCGACATCGTGTCCGTTTTTGAAGCTGTAGGTGGTCACGCCGCTGGCAAGGTCAGCGACGCCGAGCTCGCCGAGGTTGAGCGCACTGCCATTCCGGGGCCGGGTAGCTGCGGGGGAATGTACACGGCGAACACCATGGCATCGGCCATGGAGGCATTAGGACTTTCGCTTCCCGGGAGTTCGGCCCAAGAGGCTGTAAGCCGCCGTAAGCTTACCGATTCATTCAAGGCGGGCGAAGCCGTGGTTCGGCTCATCAAGCGGGGTATCACTCCGTCGATGATTCTTACCCGCGAGGCTTTCGAAAATGCGATCACGGTCACCATCGCGCTCGGTGGTTCGACGAATGCTGTACTTCATCTCCTTGCGATTGCTCGTGCGGCCGACGTCAAACTGACGCTCGATGACTTCACTCGCATCGGCCGTCGAGTTCCCGTTCTCGCCGATTTACGACCCAGCGGTCGCTACGCCATGTCGGAGTTGGTCGCGATCGGCGGCGTCCAGCCGCTTATGAAGCGACTGCTCAAGGCGGGTCTTCTGCACGGAGATTCTCTGACCGTTACCGGGAAGTCATTACGCGAAAATTTAAAGGGCGTTCGTGATTACCCGAGATCGCAGCAGATCATTCGTGATTTTTCGGATCCGATAAAAAAAGATAGCCATCTTGTGGTGCTGCGAGGCAACGTGGCACCGGAGGGGGCCGTAGCGAAGATCACTGGTAAAGAAGGTTTGTCTTTCGTCGGGCGAGCGAAAGTGTTCGATGGCGAGGAGCGCGCGACGCGAGCGATTCTCGGAGGGCGCGTCAAAGCAGGTGATGTGGTCGTCATTCGTTACGAAGGGCCACGCGGTGGCCCTGGAATGCGAGAGATGCTGAGTCCGACGGGAGCCATCATGGGCCTCGGTCTCGGCGACAAGGTCGCGCTGATCACCGATGGACGGTTTTCAGGGGGCAGCCACGGCTTCGTGGTGGGACATATTTCTCCCGAGGCTGCGAACGGCGGGCCGATCGCCCTTATTCGAGATGGGGATCGAGTGACGATCGATGCAGCTCGGAAACGAATTGATGTCGACGTTTCTGTAATGGAACTGAAACGACGCCTGCGATCTTGGAAGAAGCCTAAGGACTACGCGATTCGTGGGGTGCTGGCCAAGTATGCGCGTACAGTCAGCAGCGCATCGGAGGGCGCCGTAACCGATTGAGCCTGTCTCGGAATGGAGGGCACTGTTGTATCAGCCACGCGGGGCGGGTAGAGTTGAGGTCGGTTGGGGGCCCGCAAGGGATTGCAAGTTCGGAAAGGCACGGTTTCGCACCGTTTCGGAACTCGCTTTAGGGAATGCAGTCCTCCAATCACACTTTTCAAGTTTTGCGGCTCGCCCCCGCTCGGCAGGCGAAGGTGCGAATTGCTTAAGGGTGTAGGGTCTTCGTTTCGCGACGCCCGAAAGGTCAGTCGCGATTCGAGGGGTGAGGTTGCGAGAGAAGGGGAAGCCGGTTAGTTTTCGGACCCCGTCGGTCGCAACAGACGCAACTGCCACGAGAGAACATGGCGACGTACGTACAACAGAACCAGCCCCGCCGAATGGCGATCTTCGGGCTCATCGTGGGTTTACACGTGCTGATCGGCTACGCGCTGGTCAGCGGTTTGGCAAGAAAGGTCGTCGAAGTCGTGGCGCCGCCGCTCGTCACCGACATCATTGAAGAGATCAAGCCGGAGGACAAACCGCCTCCGCCGCCTCCTCCTCAGATTGAGCGTCCCCCGGTGCAGGTTCCGCCGCCCGACGTGACCATCGACATTCCGATGGAATCCAATACGACCGCAATCAGCAACGTGACTGATAAGGCTGTCCCGCCCGCTCCTCCGCCGCGTGTTGTCGCCGCGGCTACTCCGGCGAGGATTGGCCGCATGCCCTCGAGCGAAGATTACTACCCGGCCGCCTCGAAACGCGCTGAAGAGCAGGGTGCGGTCACGGTTAAAGTTTGCGTGGATGCCAAAGGCAAGATTATCGGCAACCCCACCGTCGTCACTTCGTCTGGCTTTGTCCGCTTGGACGAAGGCGCCGTCAAACTCGCTCGTGCAGGCCGTTACCAGGCAGGTACGTCGGGCGGTGAGGCTCTTCCGGAGTCTTGCGTTTCGTTCCGCGTGAAGTTTGAAATCAAGTAAAGCGTTTCATTCCCTGAGGAAAACATGGAAAACACTGAAGCCACCGCTGTCGTCGAAAACCCGTATGGCCTTGGGGCCCTTTGGGAGCAAGGCGATTTCGTCGCCAAGGGCACACTGATCATCATGGTGATCATGTCGCTGACCTCTTGGTACGTCATCATCATGAAGCTGTCCGATCAGCGGAAGCTCATGGCCTCCGCCAAGGTCGCTGAGCAGAAGTTCTGGAGCGCTGGTTCGATCCGCGAAGCGATCGAACGTCTGCCCAAGAACGACGTTTACCGTCAGATCGCAGAAGACGGGCTGCGTGCGTCGCAGCATCACGAGGGTCGCCTCGGTGAGCGTATCGCGCTTCACGAGTGGGTGACGATGTCGCTGCAGCGCTCCAACCAAGGCGTATCGATGGCGTTGACCGGCGGTCTGCCTTGGCTCGCGACGGTCGGCTCCACGGCGCCGTTTGTGGGTTTGTTCGGGACGGGGTGGGGCATCTATCACGCCCTCGTCGCGATCGGTGTGTCCGGTCAGGCGTCGATCGACAAGGTCGCAGGACCCGTCGGTGAGGCGCTCATCATGACGGCCATCGGTCTCGCGGTCGCCGTTCCGGCGGTCATGGGGTACAACTGGCTGATTCGTCGCAACAAGGAAGTGCAGGAGGAGCTGGGTAATTTCACCTCCGATTTGCATTCGTTCCTGGTGAGCGGCGCGCGCGTGGCGGTGCCGGCTCCGGCGGCTGCCCCGGCGGCTGCCAAGAAGTAAGGCGTTTCGTTTAGGTTCCTCTGGGGGAAGCCGTCCGGACATGCGCCGGACGGCTTCCGAACCGGGACCACACGAGGTTTAGATTCATGGCGATGAGCGTTGGATCCAGCGGCGGCGATGACGAGCTGAACTCGACTATCAACACGACTCCGTTAGTGGACGTCATGCTGGTACTCCTGATCATCTTTTTGATCACCATTCCGGTCATTACCAAGACGGTGAAGGTGTCTCTGCCGAAAGCGGCGAACATCGCTACCCAGACGAAGCCCGAGAACATCACGGTGGCTGTCGATTCTCGTGGCAACATCTATTGGAACAACGAGCAGATCTCCACTCGAGACCAGCTTGTCGAGATGATCAAGCTCGAAGCGGTGAAAGATCCGCAGCCTGAGATTCATATCCGTGGCGACTCCGATGCCCGTTTTGAGGATATCGGTGCTGTTATTTATTCAATCCAACGTGGCGGAATCGTGAAGGTGGGTTTCATCACGGAACCCGACCGCGGTATCCGCGGCGCACGCTGAGTTCCTAGGAGCGCACTTCGATGGGAATGAATGTAGGAAGTGGAGACGAAGGCGGTTCGATGTGTGATATCAACACGACGCCGCTCATCGACGTCATGTTGGTGCTTCTCATCATGTTCATCATCACCATTCCGGTGATGACGCATGCGGTAAAACTCGATATGCCTCGACCGACGGGCGCTCCGCCGCCGCCGGTTCAGCCGGAAGTGATCGACATCGAAATCGATTTCGACGGAACGGTGGTGTGGAACGGCACTGCGATCCAGGATCTCGAAGTCATTGAGCGGTATTTCCGTGTCGAGTCGCAGAAGGACCCGCAGCCTGAGTTGCACTTGCGTCCCGACAAGCGCGCCAAGTACGACACCGTCGCCAAGGTTCTCGCGTCGGCGCAACGAAATCGCATGCAGAAAATCGGGTTCGTGAACGTATCCGAATTCGCCGAGTGATTAGAGCCGCCTAGGGGCGGCAAGACGAGAAGAGATTGGCTCAGCATTAATCACCATGTCGCCGCAGTCCCTCGGGGTATGCGGCGATTTTTTTATCGGACCACGGAAAGGGTCGAGAGAGGAAAGTATGAAGAAGTCTTTTGGATTGCTCGCGGCGGTCGTTGCAGCGATGTTCCAGTTTTCCTCCGTGGCGAACGCGGAGAAAGTGAGCCCGGCGGTTGCAAAGACGCTGCAGGCGGCGCAGAACGCGAGCAAGGCCAGAAAGTGGGCGGAGTGCCTCTCGAACCTCAGAACAGCGGATGCGACTGCAGGCAAGACGGCTTACGACAGCTTTATCATTAATGAACTCACAGCGTTTTGCGCGTTGAGCTCCAACGATGTGGCGACTGCGACCCGCACCTATGAAGCCAATCTGGCATCTCCGTTTGCCGCGGACAAGATCGCGCAGCGGACTCGCGACCTGGCCAAAATCTACTTCAACGCGCGCGACTACAAAAAGACGGTTGAGGTGGGTCGTGGTGCGATCGCCAAGGGGTACAGCGATCAGGACACGTATCTTGTCGTCGCGCAGTCCTACTATCAGATGAACGACTTTCGTAATGCGAGAGATTTCGTAGGAAACTGGATCAAGGATCAAGAAAAGCGTGGACAGCGTCCGCGCGAAAATGCCATTCAGATCTACGTGACTTCGTGCATGCGATTGAAAGATGAAGCATGCACGGCAGCGGGTTTCGAGAAGCTCGTGACCTATTACCCGAACCCCGCCGGTTGGGCCAACCTCATGCAGTCGCTCTTCGCTTCGCGTAACGACGCGGCGGCTTTCAATGCTTATCGACTCGCCACGGAAGTTGGTGCGATGCGTACGGGCGATGACTACACCGAAATGGCTCAGCGTGCCCTCGAGAAGGGGCTACCGGGCGAGGCGCTCACAACGCTGGAGGCTGCGTTCGCGCGGAAAGTCTTCACCGACAAACGCGACCTCGATCGCAACACTCGTCTTCTCAATACGACGAAGGAGCGCGCCGCTGCGGATCGTGCCGGCCTTGCGAAACAGGACCGTGACGCCGCTACCGGAAAGAGCGCCGATGCTGATCTTCGCGTTGGTCAGGCGTTCATGAGCTATGGGCAGTATCCTCAGGCGGTAAACGCGATTCGTCGTGGCATCGCAAAGGGTAACGCTAGCGATCCGGCTGAAGCGCAGTTGGTGCTTGGTATTGCACTGCTGAAGTCGGGCAGCAAAGCCGAGGCGGTTAAAGTGCTTCGCGATATTAAGGGTGACGCCGAATTGCAGCGGGTTGCGAAGCTTTGGAGCCTGCGAGCCCAGTAACAGCATGTCGTTTGCGCGGTAGACAGGGGGTTCACTATGCGTAGCTTATTAGTTGGATTTGTTGCGGCTATCCTCACTTTGATTCTCTCCGTCGACGCGGGTGCGCAGCAGACTAAGAATCAAAAAAACGCTCCTGCAGCGAAAGGGCCGACAGTCAGCAAGGGGATCTTGAAGAACGTTGCGGCGGCTCAGGACGCAGCAAAGAAGGAGCAGTGGGCAGAATGCATAACGCAGCTCAAGGTGCTCGAAGGACAACCCACTAACGCACCGTACGACGACTATGTCATCAACGACATACTCGGGTTCTGCGCGTTGCGCGCTAGTGACAATACGCTCGCAATCGCCTCTTGGGCGAAAGTAGTCGATTCAGAGTTTGCGGAGGCGACGCGTTCGGCCAGTTTACGAAAAGGGCTTCTGCAGTTGTCTTACCAAGCCAAAGATTATCCAGGGGCTGTCGTTTATGGCCAACGCCTCATAGATCTCGGCACCGCCGATGAGGCGGTATATTTGCTCACCATCCAATCTCATTATTTGCAGAATAATTTCAAGAGCGCCGAGTCGCTAGCTGCGGGCTACGTCAACTCGATGGAAGCTGCGGGGCAGACCCCTCCTGACATGGCTCTCCAGCTGTACGCGAGCTCTTGCATCAAGCAGGATGATGATGCCTGCACCTTGCGTGCGCTTGAGAAACAAGCCCAGTACTTCCCGAAAAAAGAAACGTGGCCGAATCTGACTTTGCTGATGTTGCGCTCGGGTGGTGATGCCAACACGCTCAACGTGTTCCGCCTCTCTCGTGAGATGGGTGGACTTCTTCGTGGCGAGGAATTCACTGAGATGGCGCAGCTGGCGATCGAAAAAGGTCTGCCGGGTGAGGCGCAGTCGGTCATCGAGGAAGGCAAGGAAAAAGGAATTTTCACCAATAAGTCGAACCTCGACCTGGCTAACAGGCTCCTCGGGACAGCAAAGGCTCAAGCCGTCGCCGACAAGCCGACGTTGATCGCGCAGGATAAAGAAGCGGCCGGCCGAAAGAACGGTGAAGTCGATGCTCGCATCGCGCTGGCGTTTCTGAGCTACGGGGAGTTTGATCGTTCAGTTGCGGCGTACGAGCGCGGTTTAGCGAAGGGTAACGTCCGAAACGCAGAAGAGGCGCGCCTCAATCTGGGAATTGCTCAGCTTAAGGCGGGAAACAAAGAAGCTGCCGCAGCCACTTTTGCCTCCGTTAAGGGAGATGAGACTTTGCAGCGTCTCGCGCGCCTCTGGATGCTTCGAACGAAGTAACGCGCAGATCTTTTATGGGAAGCGCTATGACCCGACTGCATCCAGCGGGTCGATGTCCATAGACGGCGACCCGCGGCGAGTGATCTCGTCGAGTTCGGCCTGCATGGCGCGCATCATTCGTTCTACGTAGGCGGCTCGAGCGACCGCGCGCTCTTGCGCGGCTTCCGCATCGGGTGTCCATCCCTCGAGTTCCGCCCGAGCGAGGACCTGATTCGACGACAACAAACGCTCGAGGGCGTCGAGGCGTTCCCTCGTCACCGAGAGTTCTTCCATTAGGGTCATGGTCATGGACAGTAGTTTGTCGGTCGCTGGATCGCTGAAGTACTGCGGACGCTTGCCCTTTGCGACTCGCGCGAGACGGGTTTTGGCAGAGGTCGTTTTGCTCATCGGTTCGCTCATCGGCGCGCAGCCAAGATTTTCCAGAAAAAGTTTTCAGCGTAATTCATTTGCGCTACGTCTAGTTTAGGCGCGAACTCATCTACGACGATCTGCTCAGGCATGAACCTCCCCTTGACGGCTTCGGCTTTGAGGTCAATTCCGGTCATGAATCGACTGAATGTTTCGTTGTTGTTATAGCTTTCCCAGTTATGCATGAATTTCTCGATGATGCTTTTGCCTCGCGGAATTTCCAGGTGAAGCATCAGCCCATTTGCCTCAAGTAGTCTGTGACATTCGCCCAAGATGCGCGGCAGCGCCGATTTCGATGTTTCGTGCAACACGATATGTGACAGAACCAGATCGAACGATCCGTCTGCGAAATCGGTTTTTTCTGCATTGTGTTGGCTGAAATGAACGGGAACCCCGAGCGCTTCGGCCCGAGCGTGGGCGTAGCGAAGGACGGGAGCGGCCACATCGATTCCATGCACCTCAGCATCAGGGAACGCCCGCGCCCAAACCACGGAGCTATTACCGATGGCGCAGCCGAGGTCGAGGATTTTCTTCGGTCTGAAGTTGGGATGTTTCTCGCGCAGATAGGCGAGCAGAATGTCGCCCATCAAGTTGTTCTCAGCACCGAGAGCACCACCCATGTAGAGATTGATGCCTTTGTCGTAGACCACACCCGCGGCCACGTCGTCACCGGTGAATTCGGTGTGATATCCGCCCGGCTGGAGGTGAATGTCGACTGCGGCGTGATAACGCGGCAGTTGCAGCGTGGGGTCGAGGCGCAAGCTTCCGCGGCCAGACTTCCGTGCTTCGCTCGCGAGTGACTTCGAGGTTTCGATCAGGCTCGGCAACTGTCTTTCGGTCGGGTCGATGACCGACTCCCACAATAATTCCTGGCTGCGCCGTTGCATAGCGCTCCAAAATTGATAGAACGGATCCTGGGTCATCGCCTTGCGAACTTCGTCATGGTCCTGCGGAGGTCGCCCGTTTGCCGCGCGGAAACTTGGCTCCACGCGATGTTCGTAGACTTTGTACGCACCGGGCATCAGACGTCCCGAAAGGTGTGCGCGCAGGGAAGAGACGAAGTCTTGTCGTGCCTGTTCGTCGAGATTGGGAACAGGCTGCATCGCATGTCGATTGAAGGCGGGCATCGCGGCCACTCCGCACTGCAGTTGAGCTGATTCGATCCTACCGATTGGAAGTCGGCGATCTGCGTGCCCCGGATATCGTGTCCGAAAGGTGGTTAAGACGAGGCCTCAACGGCCAGTCTCGATTACCTCGATGAGTTCACCCGCGGCACCCCGGCACAATCCGGTTTTCCTACCGTGATAGGGCGCTTGTGGTAGTACCCGAGGCGGGGCGATCCATTCGATGCTGCTCGGCAGTTGTTTGACACCGAAGCTGACCATCGCGATCGCGGGCGGCAATTCGCCCTGTCGCGCGCTCCGGGGCAGTGTGCCCTCGGGCATCCGATCGACCTCAATGTAGGACTGTCCTTGCAGGTGAAGGGCGGCGAGATCGTGCCGCGTGTCCGGTGGGATGCCATGCGCGTTGGAGAGTACCGAGATGACACACGGAACGACAGCGGCGTCAGCGACCCCGAAGTGCGTCTTGTAGAACGCGTTGACGACCTGAACCGAGGGGCCGCCCAAAATCACGATGAAGACACGATCGATGAAGTGCCTCGCATCGGGCGTATCGAACTGAGGGAGTTTCTCGGAGAACGAGGTGAGGTAAAGCGCCTCGTTCGCGGGTCCAAGTGCCTGCGCCGCCCGTATCTTGTCGGAAATCGACAGGTTGGCCGGCGGTCCGATGATGCGAAACGGAGAGCCTGCAAGACGGGCGGCGGCTTGATCGGTGTCCTGCACCATGATTTCCGCCGCGTTCCAGCCCATGTGTTTGAACGGTAAGTAGTCAGGCGCCGGCTTGCTCTCGATGAAGCGAAGGAACGTTTGTCCGTCGCCTTCTGGAAGCATGAGCGCATACCGACGACCGGTGAGAAGGGGTAGTCCCCACAGGCTTGCTTGCTCGTCGCTCAGGCGCCCGTGATCCACCAGCTGATATCCAAGGAAAAGTCGATAGCTGTCGATCATGTGCTGCAACTCGGGCGCAGCAATCGTGACGCAGGAAATAGGGCCGATCGAGGGCGTGGTCATGTTCTGCTCTTGAGGTTGTCGAGGTAAGCGACGACATCCGATAACGCTGCAACCTCAGCGTACTTCGCTTGCAGATCGAAGAGATTGGACTCGTGCGGTCCCGGGGCGCGATCGCCCACAGCTTCGCGCACTACGATCGGAATGAATCCGTGCTGACAGCAGTCTACTGTGCTCGCTCTGACGCAACCACTCGTAGAAAGTCCCGCAATAAGGACGGTATCGACGCCGAGCGCGGTAAGCGTCGACGATAGCGTTGTGCCAAAGAATGCGCTGGCGTACTGCTTGGATATCACCGTCTCGCCAGCGATGGGCTCGAGCCCTTCCGCAAAGGCTGCAAGATCTGGATGTGCACCGGCCTCGAAACATCGAAGCGCAGGCACCTTGCGGAAGAACACCCCACCATCTCGGCCGCCCGACTGATAAACCACGTTGGTATGGATCACGGGGACCTGAGCGCGTCTTGCGGCGTTAAGCAAGATCTCACAATCGCTGCGGGCTTGTTCAACACCCGCGTAGAGAGGTGAAGTCTTGACGAGATACGCACGGACGAAATCTATGACAAGCAAGGCAGGGCGTACGCCCGGCGACAGTGCGTTGCCAAAGCCGCCTCTGGCGTAATTTTCTTTGAGTGACTCGCCCACGCCCGATACGCTCAGATCACTTTCGCGGCGCGCAATTGCGCGAGACGTTCTGCGCCGTAGCCGAGTAGACGCGAAAGCACTTCGTCGTTGTGCTGGCCGAGTTCTGTGGGTGCCGGGCTATGTACACCTCCCGGGGTGGCAGAAAACTTCGGCACGGTATTCTGCATTTTCAGATCACCGAAGTAAGGGTGCTTCGTCGTAATGATCGCCTCTCGCGCCTTGAAATGCGGATCGTCGAGCATCTCGGGAGCGCGATAGATCTGGCCGGCGGGTACGCCGTACTCATCCATGATCTCCAGCGCTTTCTTGGTGGGCATGGTCTGCGTCCAAGCTTCGATCAAGCCATCAAGTAGTTTCTGATTGGCACCACGCGCCTGGTGGTTCGCGAATCTCGGATCCGTCGGCCAGGTCGGCTGTTGCATGGCCTCGCAAAGACGGCCGAATACAGTGTCTTGATTGGCGGCGATCAGCACGAGGCCATCGCTAGTCCTGTAGACGTTTGACGGGGCGACGTTGGGGAGAATCGCCCCGGTGCGCTCACGGATGTATCCGGTCTTGTCGTACTCAGTGATGAGCGATTCCATCATCGCGAGCACCGCTTCGTACAACGCGGAATCGACAACCTGCCCGTGCCCGGTTTTTTCTCGATGGTGAAGAGCAGCCAATGCACCCACGCAAGCGAAGGTCGCCGCAAGCTCGTCGCCGATGCTGATACCCATACGCGAGGGTGGAGTGGAGGGGTCACCGCAAACGTATCGAAGTCCGCCCATCGCCTCTCCGATCGCGCCAAAGCCCGCTCTGTGCGAGTACGGCCCGTTTTGGCCGTACCCCGAGACGCGGATCATGATGAGTTTGGGATTGATCTTGGAAAGCTCCTCGTATCCGCAGTTCCATTTTTCCATGGTCCCTGGGCGAAAGTTCTCAAGTACAAAGTCAGCACTTTTGACTAACTCTTTGAAAACACTCTGGCCTTCGTCCTGTCGCATGTCGATCGTAATCGCCTTTTTATTGCGGGCGACTACCGGCCACCACAGCGAGGGCTCGCCGGCTTTCTGTCGCCCCCAGACACGCATCGGATCACCCTGACCCGGGGGTTCGATCTTGATGACCTCCGCCCCCATGTCGCCCAGCAACTGGCCACAAAACGGGCCTGCGAGGAGTGTTCCGAGCTCCAAAACGCGCAGATCGGAGAGCGGACCACGTTTGAATACTGAATCACCGGACATGCAAAAACCTCGGCCGTGCGGATGTGATGGAATCGGCGAACTTGTACCGGCGGTCCTCCTGCGGGTCAAGGATGAGCCGTCCCAGACGCCACGATTGCTAGAATCCTCCCATCAGCCGATAGTCCGGTGGTGCGTCAGGAGATCGAGATGCCTCGACATGTCGAAATCGTTGAAGTTGGGCCGCGTGACGGCCTGCAAAGTGAACCGGGCGTACTGCCCACCGCCGCCAAGATCGAGCTGATCGAGCGACTCGTCGATGCGGGGCTCAAGCGCCTCGAGGTCGCTAGCTTCGTGAACCCAAAGAAAGTTCCTCAGATGGCGGATGCAGAGCTCGTGTTGGCTGGTCTTCGCAAGCGGGAGGGGGTGCGCTACATGGGCCTCGTACTAAACCATAGAGGATTCGAGCGAGCGCTCGCTGCGGGCTGCAACGAAGTCGGGATGGCCGTCGTAGCGAGTGACACCTTCAATCGACGAAATCAGGGCGTAGGAACTGATGAATCCATTGCGGCCTGGTTAGCGATCGCACGCGAAGCAAATTCAGCGGGTGTTCGGTCGCAGGTCACGATCTCGGCAGCATTCGGATGTCCATTTGAAGGTGAAGTGACGGTCGCTCGGGTGATCGACGTTGCCAAGCGAGTAGCCGAGGCGGAGCCGTTCGAAATCGCTTTCGCCGATACCATCGGAGTCGGTGTGCCTGCCCAGGTGAGTGAAATCATCGGACGGGCTCGCGAAGCGCTCCCGCCGACCATCAGCCTTCGCGCCCACTTTCACAACACCCGAAACACGGGGTTGGCTAACGCGTACGCGGCGGTCCAGGCTGGAGTGTCTGCGCTTGACTCGAGCGTCGGCGGAATCGGGGGTTGTCCGTTCGCCCCCGCGGCCACGGGAAATATCCCCACTGAGGATCTTGTGTACATGCTGAGTCGATCGGGCGTCGATACCGGCGTCGACCTCGACAAACTGGTCGATACCGCCGTGTGGTTGCAGCAGACCTTGGGACGCACCGTTCCCGGCATGTTGGTTAAAGCCGGAATTTTCCCGAAGCAGGCGTCGGCCTGCGCGGCGTGAGGCGAAAGCCGCCTGATGGTAGTTGCCGTCGGGTTCCGTAACAGCCGATTGCGCTACTGACGGCGTGGTCGGATACTTGGTTACCGTTTGGTCCCGATTAAACGAGGCCCCGGAGGGCGCATGTCATATCGTTTGGGTGTAGATGTCGGCGGCACGTTCACGGACTTGCTGCTTGTTAACGAAAAATCCGGTCAGACGTGGTCTGCAAAGGTGCCCTCGACCCCCGCAGATCAGTCCATCGGCGTCCTCAACGGAATCAAGCGTGTGTGCGAGCGTGCGGGCATCGATCCGACTGCGATCGATCACGTCATGCACGGCACGACAGTCGCGACGAATACGGTACTCACCGGAACCGGTGCGCGCTGCGGGCTCGTCACCACCAAGGGATACCGGCAAGTGCTGCAGATCGCACGCTCGTTCGTCCCGGGCGGTCTGGGCGGATGGATCATCTACAACAAGTCTTTGCCCATGGCGCCGCTCGCATGCACCATCGAAGCTGACGAGCGCGTCAGCGCGAAGGGTGAGGTCGTCAAGCGTCTCGATGAAAAGGCGTTGCGTTCTAGCCTTCGAAAGTTGAAGGCGCAGAATATCGAGGCTCTCACGGTTTCTTTGATCAACTCTTTCGCAAACCCTGCGCACGAGCGCCGCGTACGCGAGATCGCTCACGAGGAGATGCCGGGAACTCCGGTTTCCATTTCCTCCGACGTGGTTCCCGAAATGCAGGAGTACGAGCGCACCGTCACGACGGTGGCCAATTCGTACGTTCGTCCACGCGTCGACCGCTACGTCAATAACCTCAAGGCGAAGCTTGGTCAGGTCGCTAAAGATGTGAAGCTTCACATTCTCAGATCGGACGGTGGTCTCGCCTCGGCGTCATCCGCCGCCGAATATCCAGTCAACCTGCTGATGTCCGGTCCTGCCGGTGGTGTGACGGGCGCGTTGTGGGTCGCTGGTCAGGCGGGTTTTCCGAATCTGCTGACGGTAGACGTCGGCGGAACCTCGACGGACGTCGCTTTGATTCAAGGCGGCCAGCCACGACTTCGACGCGAAACAACGGTCGGTGACGTCACGGTCCGTGCGTCATCGGTCGATATTCGCACGGTGGGGGCGGGCGGCGGATCCATCGCTCACGTTCCCGAGCTCACCAAAGCTCTGCGTGTCGGTCCGCAGTCGGCGGGTGCCGATCCGGGTCCTGCGGCGTATAACCGCGGGGGTACTGAGCCTACGGTTGCCGATGCCAATATCGTCCTCGGCTATCTACCTGAGATGCAGAAGCTTGGCGGAGACATGGTGCTCAACCGTCAGCTGTCCCACACGGCCGTCAAGAAAGTGGGCGAGGCGCTCGGGCTCAACGTCAAGCAGGCTGCGCAGGGCATCTATAACATCGTCAACGAAAACATGGTCGGCGCGCTGCGCCTCGTGTCGGTCGAGCAGGGCTACGATCCGCGTGACTACGCGCTCATCGCTTTCGGGGGCGCGGGGCCGATCCACGCCAATGCGCTCTCGAGACTCCTCGGGTCTTGGCCGTCGATCATTCCGCCGGGTCCGGGCGTGCTGTGCGCGCTCGGTGACGCCACCACGGCTGTGCGAGACGAGCGCGCGCGAACCTACGTCCGTAAGTTCAGCGAAACGAGTGCCAAAGAAATCGACAAGATTCTCAAGGCGCTCGCCGCTGAGGCCTCGAAGGGTATCGAGGAAGAAGGTGTCAAGAAGTCCGAGATCAAGACCTCATATCAGGTAGACCTTCGTTACCACGGTCAGGGTTTGCGTCTGACCGTCGAGGTCAACTTGGCTGACCTTCAAAAGAAAGGCCTCAAGTCGATCTCCGACAAGTTCGACGAAGAGCACAAGAGATTGTTCACATTCGCGCTGCCGCTCGAGCACGAACTCGTCACACTGCGTGCTGCGGTGCAGGGGCAGGGCATCAAGATTAAGCGTCAGTCCCTGTCTGCTGGCGGTTCGAGTCCGAAAGCTGCTGCCGTCGCGAAGCAAAAGGCGTTCATGGACGGTAAAGACGTCACGGCCATCGTGTACGAGCGAGCGAAGCTCAAGGCTGGGAACAAGATCGCGGGACCCGCGATCGTCATGGAGATGGACTCCACGACCGTCATCCTTCCGAAGCACACCGGCCACGTCGACAAGTCTGGCTGCATTCTGATTTATCCCGACAATTACAAAGCCCCCAAGAAGGGTGCTTCGCGTAAGTCGGGCAAGAAGTAATTTCGAGGAACACACCCATGCCTGCAACAATCGTTCAGCGCAACAAGAAGTCCTTCAAAAAGATCAAAGTCGATACCGTCACTATCGACATCATCGAGAGCGCGCTCCGTAATGCGCGTTACGAGATGGATACGGTGCTGTTCCGCACGGCGATGTCGCCGGGCATTCGAGAGCAGCACGATGAGTTCCCGATGATCGCCAACACCGACGGCAAGATGGTCGTCGGTCAGTTCGGTTCGTTCATCTGGGGCTTCATGGAGGGGTATGACGGAACGGTCGAAGAGGGTGATATTTTTCTTACCTCTGATCCGTACTCGGTAAACGGGGCTATCAGCCACGCCAACGATTGGTTGATGTTGATGCCGATCTACCGTAACGGCCGCATCATTGCGTGGTCGGCGATGTTTGGTCACATGACCGATGTCGGTGGCAAGGTCCCAGGATCATTGCCGACCGACGGCACGACCATCTACGAAGATGGCATCGTGGTTCCGCCGGTCAAAATCTTCAAAGGCGGCAAACTCAACGAAGACGTGTTGCGTGTCGTGCTGCACAACTGCCGTTTGCCCGAATGGAACCTCTCGGACTTCAACGCCATTACTGCGGCTCTGCGTACCGCAGGAACGCGCTGCATCGAGATTGCTGAGCGCTTCGGCGACGATGTGTTCTATTCGGCGATGGACGCGATGCTCGATCGCAACAAGCGCGCGATGCGTGCGCTCATTCGTCAAAACGTGCCGGAGACCAAACAGCACTTCGAAGATTACATTTGCGATGACGGTCTCAACATGGGTCCGTACCGTATCAAGTGCAGCATGTGGCGCGAAGGTGACAAATGCATCTTTGACTTCACGGGTACCGATCCGCAGTCGATCTCCTCTATCAACTTCTTGTTGAACGAGGAGATGTTCAAGATGTTTGCGGGCATCTACATGATCATGGTTTTCGACCCGCAGATCTTGTTCAACGACGGGTTCTACGACCTCATGGAAGTCCGCATTCCGCCTGGCACGTTGCTCAAGCCGCTGAAACCGGCTGCGCTCTCTTGCCGAACGCATGCGCTCGGACGCATCTTCGACATTCTCGCGGGGTTGCTCGGTCAGGGTAACCCCGACTTCATGTGCGGTGCCGGCTTCTCCGATAGTCCGCACTTCATGTACTCGGGCTACGACAAGAACGGTGAGTGGTATCAGCTTTACCAAATCACCTTCGGTGGTATTCCGGGCAAGCCGTTCGGCGACGGCCCGGACGGACACTCGCTCTGGCCCTCGTTCACCAACGTGCCGAACGAGTTCCTCGAGAGCTACTTCCCCCTGCGCATCGATATCTACGAGACGATCGCGGATACGGGCGGCGCGGGTAAGAACCGCGGTGGCAATGGACTTCGCATCGGTTATCGATTCCTCGAGCCGGGCGAGATCTCCATTCACGACGACCGCTGGCTGACCTATCCGTGGGGTGCCAACGGTGGCGAACCCGGTGCGCGCAGCCGCAAGACGCTAGTCCGCGCAGACGGTTCCGAGCAGCTGCTGCCGTCCAAGATCGATCACGTCAAAGTAGAGGCGGGCGATCTGCTGCTCGCCGACACCTGGGGCGGTGGGGGTTGGGGCGATCCGCTCGAGCGCGAAACCTCCAAGGTGGGCTTCGACGTGGCGGCGGGTCTCGTGACCGCCGAGGGCGCCAAGCGCTACGGTGTGGTGTGCGACGAAGACGGCAAGGTCGATGAGACTGCGACGGAGTCGCTGCGTGCGAAGATGCGGTCCAAGCGCGGGCCGAAGAAAATCTTTGACCGCGGCTTCGAGTCGATCGAAGAACTCAAGGGACGCTGCAAGGCGGAGACGGGATTCGATCCGCCGGCTCAGCCGCGCTTTACGAAGTGGGCTGCGGTTGCCGCCGAGGCAATGATGCGAAAGAAGGGCATTAAGGCCGCCTGAGCTCGAGCGCCCCACGGTCACGGGCACCAGTCCCCGCACCGCGAGGCGCGGGGACTTTTTTTTGGAGGGCGTTTCATGAGTGATACCTACGTCAACGTGGGCTACGCGTCGTCCGATATCGGTATTGGACGCAGGGCTGCGGTGCTCGTCGTCGATTGGCAACTCGCGTTCACGGACCCGAGGTTCGAGCTTGGAGGCCTCCCGCGACTACACGCCGCTCGAGACAACACGGCGATTTTTCTGAAGAACGCTCGAGCTGCGGGCATTCCCGTCGCGGCGTGTTATACGGCGTACTGCAGTCAGAAAGACATGCCTCTTTGGAAGGTCGCTGCCGTTCGGCGTGAGTTCTTTTACGGGCATGAATGCACCGAGATGGATCCCAAGATTCATGATTCCTCCGACTTTACGTACTGCAAGAACGCACCGTCGATGTTCTTCCAAACCCCGCTTATCACTTGGCTTGTGAAGCAGAACGTCGATACGGTCTTCGTGACGGGCTGCACCACGAGCGGCTGTGTTCGAGCAACGATCGTCGATGCGTTCTCCTTCGGTTTTCGTGTTCAGGTGGTTGAAGATTGCTGCGGGGACGCGGAGCAGGAACCGCACGATGACACGATGCGCGACGTTGGACGTCGTTATGCCGACGTTATCAGTCGTACCACCGCAGAGGAGTGGATCCGCTCCCAAACGAAGGCGCCTCGCTGAGCGCCCGGTTCGTGCGCAGTCGCTTCAGCATTCGGTGGACTCATTTCGTCGAGATAGGTCTCGCTGTCGTCACTGCATCGGCGTTCTATATTTCGCGCGGCGGCGACATCGCCAATACGTCCACGATCGGATTTTTGATCCTCGTGCCGTCGATCATGTGGGGCCTGAGTGTACGGTTGGTCGACGAACCGTCGTCGAGCTCGGCGACGCTCTACCGCGCTGCGAATACTCTCGCGCTGGTATCGCTCGGTGTCCCTGTTGTGGCCGGTGAGGTGCACTGGGGCATCGTGGTACTGCCGTTCGCTCTGTTTCGAATCGCCATGAATGCCCTATCAAAGATTGATGGGGCGAGGGCGGTGACTCAGCGGATACAGTGGTTCGGTGGGGCCTGGGTAGCAGGCTGGGCAGGCGTTCTGCCCTAGGAGCGTTCGACGGCTAGCCATTCGCGAAACATCGCGGAGGCGTATTCTCCGGATCTTCGAGCCAGGGCGAACACCTCCGACGGCGCCAAGGATTCATCCGCACGATCGGAGATCATCCGGACACAGGCAAACGGAAGGTCGAACTCGTGGCAAACCTGCGCTACGGCGGCGCCTTCCATCTCTACGCAGGCAGCATTCGGCACGACAGCCAAAACACGATCCCGTTGGGCCGGTCGACCGATGACCTGGTCCCCAGTGGCGATATCGGCGAACCAAGTCCGAGGCGCCCGCTCGCCATGGACCCGCAGCAGAGCGTCCCGCAGCCCCTCGGTCATCACTAAATCGGTGGTTAGCCCGGAACGGTCAAGGAGCGGGATATGGGTCGGCGGAAAGAAGGGCGAGGCATCGAGGTCGTGCTGATACAGCTCTCGCGCGAAGACGACATCGCCGATGGCCAGGTCCTCTCGTAGCGCTCCGGCGATCCCCGTAAAGACCACGTGGGTCGGTCGGAGCGCGGTAATCAGGTGGGCGGCCGTAGAGGCGGCAGCCACCTTGCCCCAACGAGAGAACGCCAGACTGACGGATTGCCCGGAAATCGTTCCCTGGACGACCTCACGGCTTCCTAAGCGATGGGTAGAGGGGCGGTGAACGGAGGCTGAAATTGCCGCAAGTTCCTCAGGCATCGCCGATAAGATCAGGATCATTCGTTAACTTTACATAATATACATTATGCGCACTCAAGACTGGGCCTGAATGGCGGCAGCCCGGCGCTACGGCACCGTATCACGGTCGACCAGATACTCCACCAGCGCGTCGGCCTGATAACGCCCATACGCCACCATGTCCAACGTTCCAGACACGAACCCTTCGCTGCTCGTCGCCGACTCGGGCGCGGTTGGTTCCTCTATGAGTGGACTCCGCGTCACGTTGGCCTCGCGCGATATGGCCGCTGCGACTCGCGGTGCAACCCACGCTGACTGCTCGGCTGTGCCCGGTATGCTGGCTCGAGCCGCACCAACCACGCCAGATGGCCTTGCCTCCAATGCACGCGCCAGCGCGATCGTGAGCATCGTTGATAGTTGGGCGTCCATAGCGAGTCATCGTACGTTTGGTGCCGCGCATGGAAAGTGTCCGGTGTCGTAACCGTGACGCCGATCACAGGTTCGCTGTAACCATCCGAGGTTGGCTCGCTTGGCGTAAACTGAAGCCCCTGGGCTCAGACGCCCGGAGTCTCCATTGCGATTGCTCGTGTACAACATCCGATACGCCACTGGAACGGGACCGGCGTTTCATCTGCCTTTGCCAGGCGCAGGTTACCTGCGTAGCAGTCGTCGCGTGCTCGATGACATCACGCAATTCATCCGTGGCGAGGATCCCGATCTCGTCGGTTTGATCGAAGTCGATACGGGGTCGGTACGCAGCGCGCTCGTGAATCAGGCCGAGTACATCGCGCAGCACCTGGGGCATTACACGGTGTACGAATGCAAGTACGGTGCCGCGTCGTTCAATAATCAGCTGCCGATCGTGCGTAAACAAGGAAATGCGATTCTGGCGGCACCGCGAGTCACGGGTGAGCGCTTTCATTATTTTCCTACCGGCATCAAGCGCTTGATCATAGAAATGGAGCTCGATGACGTTTGCATATTTCTCGTGCACTTGTCGCTCAAGTATCGACATCGCCAAGAACAACTGCGACATCTTCACGATCTCGTGCTCGCCGCGCAGAAACCCGTGGTCGTAGCCGGAGACTTCAACACGTTCTCAGGCACTAACGAGCTTTATCTCTTCATGCGGGCAACCGGCCTTCGTAGCGCCAACCTCAAAGGGCTGGCCTCATTCCCCGCTCGTATTCCGCGATTCGAGCTCGATTTCGTGCTGATGAGCCGAGAGATCGAGCTCATCGATTTTCGGGTGCCGAATGTGCAGCATTCAGATCATCGCCCTGTCATCTGTGATTTCAAAGTGTTGACCCCGACGGAGATTGCGCAACGTGACGATCGGACAAGAACCCCGCTGCTGGCATGAAGAAACCGATGCCGAGGGCATCCTTTGGCTGACGCTCGACAAACCCGATGCATCGGTCAATACCTTGTCCTCGCCGGTTCTGGAGGAACTCGGGCGAATCGTCGCGAGCCTTTCTGGGCGATCGCCACGTGGTGTCGTACTGCGATCGGGCAAGACATCCGGGTTCGTCTTGGGCGCAGACGTCAAGGAATTCACGACTCTCAAAAGTGTTGATGAGGCGCGTGCGCTCGTCGAGCGCGGTCATCGCGTACTCGCAGATCTTGAATCTCTACCCTGCCCTACGGTCGCGCTCATCGAAGGCTTTGCGCTGGGCGGCGGACTCGAGCTCGCCTTGGCCTGTCGATACCGTGTCGGCGTGAATGACGACCGTCTCACGCTCGGGCTTCCCGAAGTCATGCTCGGCATTCACCCCGGGTTCGGCGGTACCGTGCGCGCCGTCAAAACGATTGGGCCACTTGCCGCACTCGATCTCATGCTCACCGGGCGTAACATCAAAGGCAGCAAGACGCTCAAGGTCGGACTGGTCGATCGTCTCGCCGAGAATCAAGACGCCGCCCTAGCCGCGTGTCGCGATCTTATTCGGGAGAATCCCGGGGCTCACAGACCGCCTTTGATGCAGCGCTTAGCAGGGCTCGCTCTCGTTCGGCCGCTTCTTCGCTCGAAACTCGAGTCGCAGGTTGCGAAAAAGGTTCGCAAGGCCCACTACCCCGCTCCGTACGCCATCATCGATCTCTGGGTTCGTCACGGTGGAAAGGGACGCAATGCGTACTCGGCCGAGGCGGATTCCATCGCGGCGCTCGCGGCCACCCCGACGGCACGTAATCTCATTCGCGTGTTCATGCTGCAGGATGCGCTCAAGTCGCAGGGCGAAGGCACGGGCGGCACGCCCAAAAAAATTCACGTCGTCGGCGCGGGTATCATGGGCGCGGACATTGCCGCGTGGTGCGCCTTCCGCGGGCTCGAGGTGACGTTACAAGATCGCGAACAGCGCTTCGTCGATGCCGGCATGGCGCGAGCCAATGAATTCTTTGAAAAGCGCCTGAAGGATGCCACGAAGCGGGCTAAGGTCGCTGCGCGGTTACGCGGCGATCTCGAGGGCTCGGGAGTCGCGGATGCAGACGTCGTGCTTGAGGCTATCATCGAAAATGTGGACGCGAAGCGAGCACTCTATGCGTCACTCGAACCGCGGATGAAGCCTAACGCGATTCTCGCAACCAACACTTCGTCGATTCCCCTCGACCAATTGGCATCGAGCGTCGCAAATCCCGGACGACTCGTCGGATTGCATTTTTTCAATCCGGTTTCCTTGATGCCCTTGGTTGAGGTGGTTCACACCGCTGCGACCACCGCCGATTCGATTGCCGTAGCGACCGCCGTCGCCCGGAAAATCGATAAGCTTCCACTGCCCTGCCAGAGCGCGCCGGGTTTCCTCGTCAACCGGGTACTGGTGCCGTACATGCAAGAAGCGATGTATGCCGCCCAGGATGGATTCAGTTTCGATGAGATCGATCGGGCCGCTACCGACTACGGCATGCCCGTGGGACCCGTCGAGCTCTCCGATATGGTGGGACTCGATGTCTGCGGACACGTCGGAAGCATCGTTGGGACTGCGCTCGGTCGACCCGTGGCGGATACCTCTGCGCTTGATGCGCGTATCGCTGAGAAAAAGCTGGGTCGGAAAACGGGCGAAGGTTTTTACCTCTGGGATAAAGGCCGTGTGGTGCGTGATGCGCGTTCAGCAGCACCTGTTCCGGGAGTTTCTAAACGTCCCGATTCGGGATCTCGGGGCGATCTGCAAGACCGCCTAATGCTGTCGCTGCTCAACGAGTGCGTGGCCGTCCTGCGCGAGGGCCTCGTCGAGTCCCAAGACATGATCGACGCGGGCGTGATCTTCGGTTGCGGGTTCGCGCCGTTCCGTGGAGGCCCGCTGCAAGATGCGTCCACGCGGGGAATCACGACGTGTGTCGCACGTCTCGAAGAACTTTCGACTCGCTACGGAGATCGGTTCAAGCCGGACGCCGGCTGGTCGCTATTGCGTTGAGGCGCCACAGCAAGCGCTCGAGTGCGAGCGGCTTGTTGATAGGCGTCTCAGCCCACTGGCGCGCCTCTCTCGCATCGTCTAGCGCTGCGAATAGCGCCTCAGCTTGACCTGCGCGTTTGCCGGTCGCCCATTCGCGTATCCGCGCGACGAGCCAGTTCTCGATACAGGTGATGCGAAGCACGAAGCCCTCTTTGCCCCAGGCCTCGGCGGTCTCGACGGGATCGAGCGTGCCGCCGGCGACTTGATCGAGTGCTCTCACCGTTTCTCGTTGCACATCGGCAATCGCTTCCGCTTCCGACTGCAACGCAACAAGGGGCCGAGGGCCGATGGCGTTCATCACCGCTTTCCAGTCCGTGCCTTTGCCCCCTTGCACCTTCAGCCAATCCTCGAGCTCCGCAATCGGCGGAACCGGTACGCCGACACGCGTGCATCGACTCTGGACGGTCGCGGGTAGTCTCGAAGGCTCCCCGGTGACGAGCAAAAGAAGCGAGCTCCCTGCGGGCTCCTCCAAGGTTTTGAGTAAGGCATTTGCCGCATTACGATTGAGACGTTCAGCGGGTGTGATCACGGCAACCTTTCGACCGCGGCCATGCCCAGTCAGCGCGAGCTCGGCGGCCATCTCGCGAACCTGATCGATCCGAATTTCTTTCGACTCTTCGATCGGGCTCAAACGCATCAGATCGGGTTGTTCACCCGATACGACGCGTCGACAATCAAGGCAGGTTCCGCACGGCTTTCCAGTCGACGGCGCAGAGCAAAACAATCGGGCCGCGAGCCAGGTTGCGAGCCACTCTCCGCCGAGGCCCGGATCGACCTGAATGAGAACCGCGTGTCCGAGTCGATCCTTGTCGATGGCCTCGCTCAAGGAACGCTGTAGTCCCGCGAGCCAAGGAACATCGGCGTCAAGTGGCAACAACGTGGCGGATGACGAGTTCTCGCGATCGGTCATCGCCAAAGCTCCTGCAGAGCGACGAGCGCAGCCGATCTGACGGCATCGCGATCCTTGGAGGCATCGATGATCTGGCAACGCCGCGCATCACGATGAGCGATCTCGAGGTATGAGGCTCTGACACGCTCAAAAAACTGCACGGTCTCGCTCTCGAATCTATCCGTCACCGATTCTCCGTTCGCCTGACGACGCGAACGCGCTCGTTCCAGTCCAATCGTGACGGGTAGGTCGAGTAACAACGTGAGGTCCGGCTCGAGACCTTGATGCACCGAGCCGGCAAGTTGTTCGATCAGACCCGAGTCGACCCCACGACCGCCGCCCTGGTAGGCACGGGTCGCATCGGTAAATCGATCACAAATCACCCACTCTCCGCGCTCGAGTGCGGGACGAACCAAATTGTCGAGATGGATGGCGCGCGCCGCGAACATCAACAGCGTCTCGGCTTCCGCGGATAGCGACTCGTCGCTCCGTTGCAATACGAGCTGGCGCAGACGTTCGGCAAGAGGCGTACCTCCAGGCTCCCGCGTTTGACGAACCGCGATCCCCCGGGACCGTAGGGCGTCGGAAAGAACAGTTGCCACCGTCGATTTGCCGGCCCCCTCGATGCCTTCTAGGGTGATGAACTTTCCGCGAGTCATGACGAAGGTTTACTCGTATGTACGGCTCTTTGGCTTCGCTGTCTGTCCAGCATGTCCCGAACGGCCTTTCGGTGCTCTTCGTAGGTACGCGAAAAGGTATGCGAACCATCAGACAAGCCTGTTGCCACGAAGAAAAGCTCGCCCGTTTCGAGCGGCCGTGTCGCCGCACGCAGCGCCTCTTCACCCGGAAGTGCGATTGGCGTTGGCGGTAGTCCCTTTCGGGTATAGGAGTTGTACGGCGTATCGGTACGCAAATCCCGAGTTCGAATGTCACCGTCGTAATTGTCGCCGAGTCCATAAATGACCGTCGGGTCGGATTGCAGGCGCATACCTTTGCGTAATCTTTGAACGAAGACCCCCGCCACCCGCGGTCGCTCTTCCGCCAAGGCGGATTCCTTCTCGACGATCGACGCGAGGGTTAACGCCTCCGCAGGTTCCGAAAACGGCAAGTCGTCGGCACGATCGGCCCAGGCGGCCTCGAGGCGCTCGCGCAGGCGTGAGTGCGCCAGTTTCAAGATTTCGAGATCGGACGTTCCCCACGCGAATCGATAGGTATCTGGAAAGAAACGACCTTCGGGATGAACCCCGGGTTGACCGAGCCGTGCCATCAGCTCCGCATCGGTGACTTCCGCTAGTGTTTGCCTCACGCCCTCATGCGCCGCGAGCGAACGCCGAAAATCTGAGTACCGCGTCCCCTCGATCACCACCAGCGTTTCGAGCAGGACTCGACCCTCATCGAGTTGACGCAGGATTTCTTTGGCCGAGGCTCCCGGCGGGATCTCATAGCGGCCCACTCTCACTCGAGGCGCGTCGCCGAGCGTGCGAGCCCACAACTCCACAATCACGGCATCATCGATAGCACCGATACGCCCCAGATCAGTGAGCACAGCCCTCACGGTCTCACCTTGGCGAACATCGATTTTGAGGGGTACGAGGTGCGAGCCGGGTTTGGCGACCGAGGCGGACAGCCACCATGCCCCGCCAATGGCGGCGGCCAGTAGTAGACCGAAAACGACCAGGATTTTACGCAGCGCACGCACGTGGAAAGTCTAACCCTTCGAGGGGGTCACTGCCCTCGTCTGCTACGGAAACGGACCTCAGCCGTTGAAGCGACGGAACACCAGGGTTCCGTTGGTTCCGCCGAATCCGAAGCTGTTCGAGACCGCGATATCGATGGTCATCTGCCGAGCGGTATGCGGCACGTAGTCGAGGTCGCACTCCGGATCGGGGTGATCGAGGTTGATGGTCGGCGGCGCGACCTGATCGCGCAGCGCAAGAACGCTGAGAACGCCTTCGACTACGCCGGCGGCACCCAGCAAGTGGCCGGTCATCGACTTGGTCGAGCTCACCGCGAGCCGTGCGGCATGAGCCCCAAATGTCTGTTTGATCGCTACCGTTTCCGCGCGATCTCCGAGCATGGTCGAAGTCGCGTGGGCGTTCAGATACTGGACTGCAGACGGATCGAGCCGCGCATCGCGCAAGGCATTGCGCATCGCGAGCGCTGCGCCAGCGCCATTCTCGGGAGGGGCCGTAATGTGGTACGCGTCGCCACTCATGCCGAAGCCTACGAGCTCGGCGTAGATACGAGCCCCGCGGGCTTTGGCGTGTTCGAGCTCTTCGAGGAGCATCGCGCCCCCACCATCGGACGCAACGAAGCCGTCGCGGTCGCGATCCCAAGGGCGCGACGCCTCTGTGGGGCTGTCGTTTCTCTGGGAAAGTGCTTTCGCTTGCGAGAAGCCGCCGATCCCGAGTCGGGTCGTCGACATTTCGCCGCCACCGGCAATGACCAGATCCGCATCGCCGTACTGAATCGCGCGCATCGCGAGCCCGACGGCATGAGTAGAGGTCGTACACGCCGTCACCACGCCGAGGTTCGGGCCCTTGAGCCCGTAACGAATCGACAGGTGTCCGGAAATCATGTTGATGATGGTCGCGGGGATGAAGAACGGCGAAATCTTGCGGGGGCTCTTGGCCTCGACCATCGAGTCGTATTCGGCCTCGATGGTGGCAAGACCGCCGATCCCTGCGCCCATGATTACGCCGCAGCGCTCGGTGTCGAGCGCGTTGAAATCGACGCCAGCGTCATTCACCGACTGGATGCCAGACGCCATGCCGTAATGCATGAACTCGTCCATTCGACGGGCTTCTTTGGGAGTGATGTACTCGTTGACGTCGAAACCGCGCACCGCACCACCAATTTTGGTGGCGTACGCGCTGGTGTCGAAACGAGTAATTAAACCGATACCGCTCTCTCCGCGGAGAACGGAGTCCCAGGCACTTTGGATAGTGCTGCCGACCGGGGAAACAATGCCGAGGCCGGTAACGACGACGCGACGCTTGCTCACGGGAGCCTCACGCGATCCGATTCGGGGAACTCAAAAAGCCAAGGCCGGCACGCGCCGGCCTCGGCGATGACCTGCGTCGAAATCAGGACTTGCGACGCGCAGAGACGTAGTCGATGGCCTGTTGGACCGTCGTGATCTTCTCGGCGTCTTCGTCAGGGATCTCGGTTTCGAACTCTTCTTCCAGAGCCATGACCAGCTCGACCGTATCGAGCGAGTCTGCACCGAGGTCGTCCACGAACGAGGCATTGCTGGTGACTTGCTCCAGTTTGACGCCCAGTTGCTCGGCGATAATGGCTTTGACCTGTTGTTCGACAGTGCTCATCTGTGGATTGTCCTCTTAACGACCTGTAGGTTCGGCCTTGCCATGCGACGAGACCGGGATGGCATTTTAGGCGAAGCGTGAGGTTCGCGCTATGTGCGGTGACCTAACTTGATGTTTTGTCAGGTAAAACCGACAAGTATCAAAAAACCAACGCCGCCAAAATGGAGCGATTTCGCTACCCGAGATACATTCCGCCGTTCACGTGCAGGGTATGGCCGGTGATATACGCCCCGCTGGGGGCGGCGAGAAAGAGCACCGCCGCAGCAATATCGTCCGCAGCACCAAGACGTCCGAGCGGAATGCTGTTGGCCAGAGCCTCACGCTGAGCATCATCGAGGGCGCGAGTCATATCGGTGTCGATGAAACCCGGGGCGACTGCGTTCACTGTGATGTTGCGGCTGGCGACCTCACGAGCAAGCGAGCGCGTGAACCCGATGAGTCCTGCCTTGGCCGCCGCATAGGTAGGCTGGCCGGGATTCCCGAGCGACCCGACTCCCGAGGTGAGGT
>SXGQ01716774.1_pt1 | contig 28823 bp, 14 predicted proteins | sample 3178371 | NCBI WGS metagenome assembly SXGQ01 (sample SAMN11356859, study PRJNA531348) | freshwater metagenome | isolation source: freshwater sample F1-20 | place: China: Fuxian Lake, Yuxi | collected 2017-12-25 | reverse complement strand
GAATTGATTGTTCAGACAAGAAACTTCTTTGTCAACTTGTCACAAATTGCACCTGTTATTCTTATCGCTGGTAATCACGATATGAATCTGAATAACCGCAATCGTTTGGATGCCCTTACGCCAATTGTGGATTCAATAGACACACCTGACTTCTTTTATCTCAAGGAAACAGGGGTCTATACTCTCGGTGGCGTTCATTTTATTCTGAATGCCATATGGGAAGACCCTGACAATTTTATCACGGCTGAGGACGTTGTAGAGGACGGAATAAAGGTAGTTCTGTATCATGGAGCGATTGACAAGGCAGACATCGGATTGGGTCATCTTATCAAGAATAACCGATTGTCAGTCGAGAAGTTCAGAGGATTTGACGCAGGTATGTTTGGTGATATTCATGCCTTCCAATATCTTGATGGTGATGGGAAGTTTGCCTATGCAGGTTCTCTTATCCAACAAAACTTCGGTGAAGGTTTGACTCACGGAATAATGAAGTGGGAACTAAAAGAAGGAAGATCAAAGTTTGTACCTATTCAAAACGAGTGGGCATACTACACGATTGACATCGACGGTGGTAATTTTGTAAATCTACCGACGGAATTCTCACCACATAACAGAATTCGTGTTCGTTCTACAAACACATCAAACTCTGACTTATTCAAGGCAATCACAAAGTTGAAGGGTATCATCAAAGTAGATGATATTCGTATTCAGAAGATACCAACAAAACTGACGGGTAATTCTAACGGTTCATCCATTTCGTTGGAAGATGTTCGTGATGTTGAATATCAGAACAAACTCATCTCGTCTTACTTGGAAAAGAACTTTGCGGTTGAAGAAGAAGTAATTGATGAAGTTCGTAAGATAAACCGAAACATCAATACCCAAATCAATAAAACACCTGCATTACGAAATGTAATTTGGACTCCTGTTCTTTTCGAGTTCGAGAATATGTTTTCTTATGGTGATAACAACAAGATTGACTTTACACAAATGAACGGAACGTATGGTATCTTTGCCGCTAATGCGAGTGGTAAGTCATCTGTTCTTGATGCTCTGACGTTCTGCCTCTTTGACAAGTGTTCCCGAACATTCAAGGCATCCCAAGTTCTAAACAACAAGAAGAATGGTTTCCGTTGTAAGTTTCAGTTTCAAATCAACGGACAAGATTATTGGATTGAACGTGTAGCTACGAAAGACAAGAAGGGTCATGTAAAGGTCAACGTTGATTTTTGGTATGAAGAAGATGGTGAAACAATTTCCCTCAACGGTGATGACCGTGACGGAACAAACTTTGCTATTCGAAATTATCTCGGAACATTCGATGACTTTATCATTACTGCACTTTCCCTTCAAGGAAACAACACAAACTTCATTGACAAACCACAACGTGAAAGAAAAGACCTTCTTGCTCAATTCCTCGACCTCAATCTATTTGAAGAGTTGAACACGATTGCGTCTGATGAAATCAAGACGGTTCAAACTCTTATCAAAGAATTCTCCCGTCAAGATTATTCAACCAAGATTACAGACGCAAACGATGAACACAAGAGATTGTCACTTCGTTTGGAAGAACTGAACGAAGAGAAGGATTTGTTCCAACGTCGTATTGATTCTTACAACGAAGAAATCATGACTCTCACAAAGGCACTCAAACCCGTAGACGATGGTTTGATGGAACACAACTTGGAAGAGTTGATTGAGAAGAAGTCAGAACTGGCAAGAAAGGTTGCTGCCTGTGAGTGGGAACTTACCGAAATGAAACGTGAGTTCTCTCATCTCAATGATGACTTGAAACTTGAACAGGAAAAGTTCGACGGTATCAATTATGACGAGTTGGTAAAACAACAAAAAGAAAGAAACATTCTTGGAGTTCAATATGATACCGTTTCAGATAACTTGACAAAGATTGAACTTCAAATCGGACACAACCAATCAAAGATTGACAATCTCTCGAACCACGAGTATGACCCGAACTGTCAGTATTGTGTGAACAATGTCTTTGTGAAGGACGCAAAAGATGCAGAAACAACAATCATTGAGTTGAAAGAACAGGCACAGAATCTATCCAATTCATTAGAAAAGATTGAAAATGAGTTAGATAAAATTCCAAATCCTGAAAATAGACTCAAAGTTCATGCGGAATTAGAACGAAAGATTCTAAATCTTCAAAGGTCTGTAAACGAAGTGCAACGCAAGATGTCAGAGAATGCTACAAAGTGTGCTGACCTATCAAGTAAGGCGGTAAAGGTCGAAGAACTCATTCACAAGTTTGTTGAGAACGAAGGGACTATCAAGGAAAATCAAGGAATTCAATTGAAGATTGCTAATATTGAATCGAAGAAAGACGAGATGGTTTCAGAATTGAAGTCTCTTGACAGAGACATCATTTACAGTAGTGGTCAGATAAAGGTTGCGGAAAAGACGATTCAAGATTGTGCGGATTCTATCAAGAAGTTGAAGGAATTAGAAACACAATTCAAGGCATATGACTTCTACTTGAAGGCAGTCAATCGTAACGGTGTTCCATATGACCTTATCTCTGAAGCACTTCCAAAAGTTCAAACAGAGGTAAATTCCATCCTTTCTCAAATTGTTGAGTTTGAAATTCTCTTTGAAACCGACGGTAAATCAATCAATACATATATCGTGTATGACGACGAGAACTTCTGGCCACTTGAAATGACTTCGGGTATGGAAAAGTTTATCTCATCACTTGCTATCCGAACTGCACTCATCAATGTATCTTCACTTCCACGTCCTAATTTTATCGCTATTGATGAAGGATGGGGAACACTTGATTCAGACAACCTGAACTCACTTTATATGTTGTTTGACTACATGAAGACACAGTTTGACTTCATGTTGACTATCTCACACATTGATGCCCTACGTGATATTGTAGATAAGGTAATCGAAATCAAGAAGGAAAACGGGTTCTCAAACATCCGATTCTAACCATTCTTTTATGGGACTCCATATTTATACATATGAAAGTGTGTATATGTATCGTGGAGTCCCATGTTAGTTAAAAAGAAAAATAAGCAAAATCTTGATAGATTGGTTCCTCGTTTTGTTGACGTTGGGAAAAATTCACCTAATTTTTTCAACATAACATATATGCCAGAGGTATTTACATCTGGTAAAAATGTATTTAAATTTCGACCTTATCAACAAAAATTTTCTGCCACAGACCCTATTCTGATAGAAATAACTGATTTCAATGGCGATCCAATTTACTATGAAATTTTGGATTATCGTGATAGTGATGGTTCAATTGTAGTTTCTGTTTACATATATGAAGATACACCACCAGGTAATTGCTTGATTACTTTTTTGGGTACATCTCTATATGATGAAGATCTATCACTTATACCACAATCAGAGTTAAATTCATACAATTTCAGACATAGAATAGTATCATACATTGATCCAAAAAGAAGAAATGATTCTGAAATAATTTACATATCTTCTCCGACGTTTACAGTATCAGAACGTAAATATTCAATAGTAGAACGTCATTATTCTGGATCACAATTTGCATATTCCTCTGGAACTGCATCTTATGATTTGATTGACAATAGATATAGGTTTACTGGAAAAACTAATTCATTCAAAAAAGAATTTGAAAATGGTCAACTGAAGTTAAGTAATTTATCACCATCATATAGACCATTGGTAGATTATCCAACTTCATCTTTTTACTACACATCTTCTATCATAAGTGTAAAAACACCAAATACATTTGAAGTTAGAGATCCTGTAAAGTTGTATGGTGAAACTGATAAAATCAGAACTATAACAAATATAGAAAATCAAATTTATGAAGTAACATATTCCGCTGCACCTATTTCTCGTCGGATAACTCAAAATGATGTATCATATGCACAAATAGATATATCGGGAATGGATCCTGCCGCTGGTAATGTTTCTCGTGTAAAAGTATTTGTAAAATCAACATTCAAACCAGAATCTGATTATGAATTGATTTATGATGATGAAGTATCTTTGAAAAATAAGTTAACAGATTCAGGTTCATATGTCATAGAATATCCTATTGGTAAATTTGATGAAGATCAAAATTATACTATCGCGAGTAAAAGTGGATCATTTTCGTTAAGTACCGTTGACTATTGGGAAATTTCTCAATCACTTTCACCAAGTGCAACTAAAAAAATATCAAGCGGTAGTTTATTTGGTGGACTTTCATTAGAACCGAATGGTGAATTATCTGGATCTTCTGAATTGATACTAACTCAAACTTCTTCAATATCAATACCATTTTACAAAGATACAGATTATCGTATAAAGTTTGATTATAGTATTGAGACTCATCCATCGGAGTCACGTGGTCCAAAAATAGAAGTTTATGCAATTGGTGATTCATTTGTTGAAAATACAAACATTGGTAAATTTGTTGGTTCTGTTCCAACTGGTTCTAATGCTAAAACAATAGATTTTGATTATGAGTTAAAGTTACCTATAAACTCCGATGGAAGCGGCAGACTTCGATTTATATTGAGACCTGGATGTATAATTTCAAATATACGGATTATTGAAGATATTGATTTTGGTTTTACACCAAATAGAACAAGATTATACGTTCCTACATTACAAGAACACAGAAATGAATACTTAGATTTCAAGATAGAATTTTTCAATTACACCTTGAAAGAAAGCAATAAAAGTATAGAGACATTTAACACTCCATTTAGAGGTGGAAATTATTACATATATGGTAGTAATAATATAATCACTGGTTCTGTCTATGTCTCCTCATTTTCAGGTAGCGGTATTGAATTATATGGTGATACCCAAGTAAGAGATATACGTGAACTTTATGGGTGGGGTTATAATGCTAATGGTCAAATAGGCGACGGAACACAGATTGATAAAGATATACCAACTCAAGTTAGTGGTTCAAATTGGAAAACGGTTGCATTTGGTGGAGACCACAGTCTTGGTATAAAACAAAATGGTACATTGTGGGGATGGGGATACAATACAGGCCAGGCAACTTTAGGTCATGGTATAACTAACTATGATGTACTTACACCAACGAGACTTGGAACAGGTAGTAATTGGTCAAAAGTTGCAGCTGGATATGCATTTTCTCTTATTCAAGATGTGGATGGTAAACTATATTCATGGGGACTTGGTGGTGCCAGACTTGGCGTCGGTGATACGTCAGATAGAACCACAGTAACGAATCTTCACTCATCTGTATCGAATAGTATATGGATAGATTTTGATGCAGGTTCTAACTTCGGTATTGCTGTAAAAAATGATAATACACTATGGGCTTGGGGTACAAACGGTGATTATCAACTTGGCGACGGTACAACAACAACAAGATTGATACCAATTCAAATTGGAACTTCATCTAACTGGTTGAATGTCAGTGCAGGTGAATTACACGGGCTTGCCATAAAAACAGATGGAACTCTTTGGGGTTGGGGTAAGAATGATAAAGGTCAATTGGGTGTAGGATCAACTGCGTCCCAAACTTCACCAACACAGATAGGAACTGGATCGGACTGGATAGATATATCTGCCGGTGGTTATATGTCTCTCGGTATCAAACAAAATGGAACTCTTTGGGGTTGGGGTGAAGGATATCTTGGAAATATAAATGCCACTTCACAAAGTTTGGTTCCAATACAAATAGGAACTGGTTCAAATTGGGTAAAAGTAGTAACAACAAAAACTAGAGAATCTGTTGGTTCTTCTTTTTCACTCGGTATACAAAATATAAATAATGATTACGAATTATGGACATGGGGTCAAAATGCATCGGGTGAATTGGGTGACGGTAATTCACCAACTGATAATGGCATACCAACACCAACTGGTCACAATAATGAGTATGCTGGTGATGGTGGTGGGTGGGACATAATTACTGCTGGATGGTTTTCCGCAGCTGGTATTTATTCAACACCCATCGAAACTTCGGGTTCAACACTACGAAGTAGCAAATTTTCAGGAATACAAAGTGCAATAGGCGATCCATATACACCAACAAATTTTGGTTGGGGATTTGCAACCGGAGACCCATATCTGCTAGGATATTCTTCTTCCGTTGCAGTAGAAATGATAAACGAATGTGGTGATCTGTTTGATTTTAGAACTGGTGAAACTGGTTCTGCTTTTAACCTAGCTCTTGTTGGCGAACATTCTTGGGCAGTCATTGGAACTTCTGGTTCTTCTGGACAAATAGGTTATGGTGGTACAGATAGTGATTGTGTAACACTACCTGTTACAGAATCCTACATAAAATGGGATGGTAGTAGAATAACTATAAAAAATGCAACATTTGATCCGCCTATAACTGGAAGTGGCGGTGCAGGAACTGGAACAGGAGGAACGTCAGGAACATCTGGTACACACGGTACATCTGGAACATCGGGAATATCTGGTACACATGGAACATCTGGAACATCAGGAATGATGGGTGGATGTGCAATTTATAATTTTACTGGATCTGCACCTGGAGTCCCACCGTTACCGTCTGGTAATATGTATTCTTATGGATTTCCAACAAATGGAACTCTTGATTCGTCAACAACTGCAATTGATTTACATACTACTACTATTAGTGGTTATGATTTTTCAACTGAATTGTCACTTACAAATACTAATTCGATACTTGTAATAACTTTACAAGGAACGGGTACTATAAAATTTAGAGTCACATCAAGTTCTGTTTCAGGTAATGTTTTTACTTTCGGTGTATCTTATTTATCGGGAACAACATTTAGCCCATCACCAGATAGTGATTTGATAGTTTGTATAATAAACGGATCTGGAACATCTGGTTCATCCGGTTCTTCTGGTACATCATTTTCAGGAACATCTGGTCAAGCTGGTAGTTCTGGTACATCTGGTTCAACAGGAACCTCCGGTACATCTGGTTCAACAGGAACATCCGGTAGTTCTGGTTCAACAGGAAGTTCAGGTTCAGCGGGAACATCCGGCTCATCTGGTTCATCAGGAACTTCTGGTTCATCTGGTTCAACGGGAAGTTCTGGAACATCAGGTTCAACAGGAAGTTCTGGAACATCAGGTTCAAGTGGAACTTCTGGTTCATCTGGTTCAACGGGAAGTTCTGGAACATCAGGTTTAAATGGTTCATCTGGAACATCTGGAATATCAGGAACATCTGGAACTTCTGGAACTTCTGGTTCAACAGGTTCGTCAGGTTCGTCAGGTTCATCGGGAACATCTGGAACTTCTGGCACTTCTGGTTCAACAGGTTCATCAGGTTCATCAGGAACATCAGGAACATCAGGAACATCTGGTTCAACAGGTTCATCAGGTTCATCAGGTTCATCGGGAACATCTGGCACTTCTGGAACATCGGGCTCATCAGGAACTTCTGGAACGTCAGGTTCATCAGGAACTTCTGGAACGTCAGGTTCATCAGGAACTTCTGGAACGTCAGGTTCATCAGGAACTTCTGGAACGTCAGGTTCATCAGGTTCATCGGGAACTTCTGGAACATCGGGTTCATCAGGAACTTCTGGAACGTCAGGTTCATCGGGTTCATCGGGAACTTCTGGAACATCGGGTTCATCAGGAACTTCTGGAACGTCAGGTTCATCAGGAACTTCTGGAACGTCAGGTTCATCAGGAACTTCTGGAACGTCAGGTTCATCAGGTTCATCGGGAACATCTGGCACTTCTGGAACATCGGGCTCATCAGGAACTTCTGGAACGTCAGGTTCATCAGGTTCATCGGGAACTTCTGGAACATCGGGTTCATCAGGAACTTCTGGAACGTCAGGTTCATCAGGTTCATCGGGAACTTCTGGAACATCGGGTTCATCAGGAACTGGATTTACAACAATATCAACCCCACAGAATAATAGAGTTCTGACATCAGATGGTAGTGTAAATTCTGCAGTGGCTGAACCTGATTTTACATTTGATTCCGCACCAACTAGAAATATTCTAAAAATAACAAGTGGATTTATTGAACTAACAGATGTAGATCCTTCTAACTTTGCAATCGGAACTGGATCACTTATTTCTATTACATCTGGTGTTAGAAATCTTGCAATAGGTTCTGCATCAATGAAATCAACAACAGATGGATATGATAATATTGGAATAGGTGTAGATTCTTTGCGTTCAAATTTGGGTGGATACTACAATACATCATTAGGTCATTTCTCTTTATTGAGTAATACAAGCGGGGATAATAACGTCGCAATAGGTCTAAATTCACTTTACAGTAATACCTCTGGTCAATTTAACGTTGGTGTTGGTAATAATTCACTTTACACAAATCAAACCGGAAACAAAAATGTTGCATTAGGATATGAGTCTCTAAATTCAAATGTATCTGGAAATGAAAATATAGCAATAGGTGATTCTGCACTACAACAGAATACTACCAGTGGTAACATTGGAATAGGCGACTCGTCCCTTATATTGAACACGACTGGTAACGGAAATACCGCAGTCGGTATAAAAACTTTATCATCGAATGTCACAGGTTCTCGCAATATATCAATTGGTAATTTCTCACTATACAAGAATGAATCATTTGATAATATTGCAATTGGTGTTTCATCATCATTCCATAATTTTACAGGGTCGAATAATATTGCAATAGGAAATTTTGCATTATTCAATAATACTGCTAGTAATAACATCGCACTCGGTTCACAATCACTTTACTCAAATACAATTGGACAAGAAAACATTGCAATAGGCAATGACTCGATGAAGTCTAACACAATTGGAAATCAAAATATAGCAATTGGTAGAGATACTCTATTGAAAGTATCGACCGCAGCTGACAATGTTGCAATAGGATATTATTCTCAAAGAGAAACTCAAAATGGAACAACAGATAATCAATTTGGTCGTCGAAATGTTTCTGTTGGTTCAAATACTTTACAAAATAATACACAAGGTAGTGGAAATTCATCTTTTGGTTATAATGGTTTATCTTCTAATACAACCGGTAATAGTAATATTTCGATAGGTGATAGATCTCTAACTACAAATACTCAAGGTGATGCCAATATTTCTATTGGACCTTTGTCAATGTTCGGGAACACTACTGGTGATTATAACGTAGCAATAGGAAGTTTATCATACGGAACTATACAAGGTGGGAACTATAATATTGCAATTGGTGCCAATTCTATTGATTCTGCTCGTGCAGACACAATTGCAAATTATAATATCGGAATAGGTGGATCAAATTTAAGATATTTAACCACATTTGGAATTTCCACAGGGCAATATCCAGAGGGTATAATTGCTATAGGATATGGAGCTGGGGAAAATCTAACATCTGGTGGTGGTCAAATTCTTATAGGTGCCGGTGCAGGTAGACGTAATAGTGGAACATGGGCCCCATCTTCTGCAACTGTTATAGGAATTGGTAGCTCATCATTGGGTGATGCAAATGCTTCGAGTGTAATTGCAATAGGACATAGATCTGCTGAATTTATTCTCGGTTCAAATAACATTGCAATTGGTAATGGTGCGTTATCTGGTGCCTCCACAACAACCGCGGCAATTTACAATATATTGATTGGACATCTTGCTGGAGATGCAATAACATCGGGTGATAGTAATATTGGAATCGGTTATAATACATTGACTGCTCTTACATCAGGTACTGATAACACAGTTATCGGCACCGCTGCTGGAGTATCGGCAACGACTGCAAACTCAAATGTTATACTCGGTGCTCGTGCTGGAGATGGTCTAACATCTGTAAGCTCATCTGTAATAATTGGGACTGATGCTGGCGGCGGATCTTTGACTGGTCATGGGAACATATTCATAGGACAAAATTCTGGTATAGTAGCAACATCAGCGATAAAGAATGTTTTTGTTGGACATAGTGCAGGGGATTCTGTATCGACTGGTACGGGTTCTGTTTATATTGGATATCTTGCTGGTGAATCAATAACAACAACTGGTAGAAATGTCTTTATTGGAGAATTTGCCGGTGATGCGGCAACTGTTTCCCAATCTATTCTGATTGGTGCTGACGCTGGTGGTGGAACTCTGACTGGACATGGAAATGTTTTCATAGGTGAACAAGCTGGTCTTGTTGCAACATCTGCCACCAAGAATGTTTTTATTGGAAACAAGGCAGGGGATGCAGTAACAACAACATCCGGTTCTGTTGTAATTGGTCATAACGCTGGAGATTTACTAACAACTGGAAATGATAACGTTTTTATTGGAGAGCTGGCAGGTGGAACAATAACAACTGGCCGACGAAATATTCACATAGGTTGGCGGGCTGGTAACCCTGTAAATGGTATTGGTAATGCGATTGGTGGTGGTGCAATCAATAGTATTGTAATAGGTAATAATGTTGCTGGCGGTGCAGTTATTGATAATTCTCTTGTGTTGGGTGGTCAAGGAACTGCAAATTACTACTCAACAGTGGGCCCTCCACAGTGGGGAACAACATCAGACCAGAATGATAAGACTGATATTGGAAATATAGGTCTTGGTTTGGATTTGATTCGTCAAGTTCAACCTAAAAAATATCGTTGGGATAATCGCAGTAGATATAATAATCCAGGATCAAGAGATGGTTCACTGAAAAATCCATATGATTCATGGGGTATAATTGCCCAGGATTTAGTTGGATTGACTAGTTCTTTTGCGTCAATGTCCTATCTTATCGAAGAAATGAGTGGTTCGTACCTTGATGGAACACCATTTATAACATATATTGTGAAGGAAGGCTCACTTATGTGGCCAACTTTACAGGCAGTAAAAGATCTTGATGCTATAACTGCAAAAACAGGTTCAAACTCATTCTCTGGTTCACAATTCATCACTGGTAGTCTTGTACTCACTAGAACTTCAACTCCAACTGGTGTTGGTGTAGATTTGTATGGTAGTAGAACAAAGGGTGGAAACAAGTATTTCGATTTCTTACGAATAACTAATACAACTGGTAGTGCGAAAACTCCATCAAAAACAATTCGTCTGAACGAATCTGGTAGTATAGAAGTTATAAATGACGCCTACAATACTAACATATTCACATTGAATGATTCTGGTTCACTTGTTCTACCAGCAACAAGTAATGTTAGTTTGGACGGATTGGGCAACACAGGTGGTGGTTTATCTCTCGCAGGCGGTGGCACAGTAATATTTGACGACGGAAATACTCACATTCATAGTACCCGTGCTGATTCAAATATGTGGATAAACGTATCAGGTTCTGGAACACTTGTTATAAATGGTCAAACTGGCGCGACGGGTGGAGTTTCAATAGGTACATCAAACAAACAGGGATTACTAACTATAAGTGGAAGTAACAGTTATAATCTCGGTGGAACATACGGTTATTTGATCTCAAATGGAACAACAGGAACTTCATCTGGCACAAATCCATATTCAATTGTAACATCGGATAGAATAGCTGCAACAGAATTTGATGCATACTCTGACATTCGTTTGAAGAATGTTATAGATCAAATTTCATTAGATGAGGCAAAGAAATTTGTTATCAATGTCAATCCGATAAAATTCACTTGGAAAAATAGTGTTGACGATGGTATAAAGAACGGTTATTCTGCACAAGAAGTTCTAAAAGCGGGATTTGATAATCTCGTCGGGGCAATACCAAATGAATTGGTTGAAGAACATATAGACGCTGATGGATTTGTAAGTCCTTCCGGTAGTCAATTGACGGTAAACTACGAACAAATAATACCATACCATAGTGTTGTAATAAAGCATCTACTCAATAAAATAGAAGAGTTGGAGAAACAATTACAGGAACTAAGAGATAAGTGATATTTATAGTTATACTTTGTATAAATTGAGAGAACCATATTGGCAAGTACAGACCGTAATCTTAGTAACCTGAAAATTTCCGAGTCGTTTTATCGACTTATGCAAACCGATCCTGTTGATGATAAAACACTTATCGACGGTACTGGCTCTTTGGTTACTTATCTTGCAGTATCTGGTACAGTAGATGCCTTTTATTTCAAAGGTGATGGTTCACAACTAACAGGTATAAGTTCATCACTACCGTCGGGACTTGTATCATCGTCTGCCCAACTTGGTCTTTCTTCATCGGACTCGCCAACATTTGCGGGGCTTACAATACGTGGTAATCTTACGGCGGAACAATTCATAGTCTCATCATCTGTAATGTATATCACTCAGTCATTTAGTAGTGGTTCTACATTCTTTGGTAATTCGATAGATGATACACATAAGTTTACCGGTTCTGTTTTTATACAAGGTCCACTTACTGTAATCAGTGGCATAACTGGAAGTGTATTCGGAACGTCTTCTTGGTCTCAATATTCAATTACCGCGTCAAATTCAAATACGGCATCATATATTGACCCACTATTCATTTCAGCTTCTGTTGCTGCTCAAGGTCTTGCCGGAACATCAGATTGGAATTCAATAACAAATAAACCTGCAAATCTCATATCAGGTTCAGGACAACGTTCAATTCTTGGATTGGGTGAATCTGATTCACCAACATTTGCAAATGGAAATTATACAGGAAATCTTGTAGTAGGTGGCACACTTACGGCTAGAACATACATAATTTCATCTTCTCTTGTCAATTATGAGACTCTAAACATATCAGGTTCTACTATTTTTGGAAATACACTTGACGATACTCACCAAATTACTGGAAGTCTTAATGTAACTGGTTCACTTTACGTCAATGGTGTACAAATAACTGCTGGCGGCGGAACAGGAACTTCTGGAACATCTGGTCAAGATGGTACGTCTGGTAGCTCAGGAACGTCTGGTCAATCTGGTTCATCTGGTTCTTCTGGTTCATCTGGGACATCTGGTTCATCTGGAACTTCAGGTTCATCTGGAACTTCAGGTTCCTCTGGTTCAAGTGGGACATCAGGTTCATCAGGAACAAGTGGTACTTCAGGCTCTTCAGGAACATCAGGAAGCTCAGGAACTTCAGGTTCAAGTGGAACATCGGGGACGTCGGGAACGTCTGGTTCATCAGGAACATCCGGTTCATCGGGAACATCAGGAACATCTGGTTCAAGTGGTTCATCTGGAAGTTCTGGTTCATCTGGAACTTCGGGAACTGGATTTTCTACAATAAATAATGCAGGTCTGTATCGTGTTGTTTATTCCGACGGTACAACAAATGCAGCAACTGCCTCATCAAATCTAACGATAAGTGCCTCAACGCTTACAATGTCAGGTGACGCTGTAATTACTGGTAAACTAACTGCTCAAGAATTTCATACAGAATTTGTATCTGCTTCTATAATATATGAAAGTGGTTCTACTAAATTTGGTGATAGTCTGGATGATACCCATCAATTTACTGGAAGTGTAAACATAACAGGTTCACTTTATGTCAATGGTGTGTCTGTAACGTCTGGTGGAGGATTAACAGAAACTGGTTCTTTCGCAACTACGGGCTCAAATCAATTCAATGGCGCCCAAAGTATATCAGGTTCTCTAACTGTTTCTGAATCTATAAATGCTTACAATATAAATGCCGGCACACCTACATCAAACGCATGGCAAACAAACCTTCAGGGGTCATACTTCAATAACTTTACATCACAAACCGATGTATCTGAAATTTTAAGATTTGTTGCAGGACTTCTTTCTGGATCTGCACCAGATGCTTCTCCAAATACAAAAACATTTAGTTCTGTAACAGCAACAGGTGTAAATACAGGAACAAACTCAGTTACCGCCGGTAGAGTACCAAGTGGTTCTTCAAACCCAACGGTCATCTATTTGACAAGTAAGGGATTTTCTCAGACGGGTAGTGTTATATTTAGTGGATTAACAATTTATACACAATCCAACTATGGCTATCATTATACAAGTGTTGCTGGTGGTTCTACTACCGTTTCATCGTCCGTTGATGCTCAACTATTTGGATTGGGTACACTTTTAAGTGGAAATCCAACATCATTTAGTGTATCAGGTTCATATACATTTAGATTCAAAGATAATAGTGCAAAAACAGATACTGCAACATCATCTTCACGCATGGTAGTAAGTCAAACAGGTGCTGGTACAACAAATGGTGTAAGTCTTGCAAAGATAAATACGGTAAATCCTGCGGTAATTCCACCAGCATACCAAGACGGTAAGTTTGCTAACGTAATGACTCAATCAATTTATAATGGTGGAATATCATCAACAAATGTTAGTGCAAGTGGTTATTATCATGTGTCTGCTTCTATCTCTATTGCAAGTGGTTCAAGTCCATACACATCACCCGTAAATGCAAACGGTTCTGAAATATTCTACGCACCTCTTTCTACTATATCTTCGAGTATTGGTGGAAACACGATAACATTTACAAATGTTTCTTCGGGATCTTTGACTGCTACCTCACGTTCGTTGTCTGGTGCACCTTATCTTTCTGGTTCAACCTACTTCATAAGCGCATCGGTAAACGGAATATTCAATCCTATGTACTTTGCTGGAACAGTCGCAACTATAACAGAAGTAGATTCATTAGTAAGTAATACATCTGGTGTAGTTTCTGTTGCAACATCAGTTGGAACACCATCGACGATATCTACGGCAAACGGAGTATTTGATTCTACGGGTACAACCGTTAGATCGACTGGAGTCATTCCGTTTGAAACCGATATTGTAAAAATGCAGGGTGTTTATACTTTTGCACCAACAAGTGCGGATGAAAATATAAATCAAACTGGTGTAGGGACAACGTCATTTGTATTTACAATTACTGGCAACAATAAAGGTGGCACAGGAACAACTACAACTACAAATATGTTGTATCATACAGCTGGAACATTCGGTCAACCATCAAGTAGTGGTAGTCTTGCTTACTTTGGTAGAACACAAGGTACAGACAGTGCAACTACTTTACTGGAAAACTTCGTTGGCGAAAACTATCGTCTTCAAGTAAACGATAACATTTTATCATTTAGTGGAAGTGCTTGGTCAACATCATTTGGACTTTATAATCTTGGTACAACAGACCTACAAGTAAAACCAGGATTTCTTGTAAAACCTGGTGGAACCTATGGATATTGGCTAACGAATCCAAGTGCTGCAAGTGATTACAAGTATTACATTAGAAAATTCTCTACGAGTGGAACAAAAACATCCATGACATTGAATATGGGTAAAACTCTTGTAGAGTGGGATGCAACAACAGCAGATTCTGTTGGTGCACTCTTATTGTTCGAATCATCTAATTCTAATGTATATTCTCCAGCAAGATTTTATGACCCAAGTAAATTGTTATCAAATTTTGTAGGAAACATAAGTGCAAATACTGATGGTCAAAATCCATTTGGTTCAACAATTGCTCTTTACGGTAACACGGGTGGTTCCTTGGCTTCAACAACATATACGATACCAATAAGAAATGCCGACGGTATGTTTTTAAATTCAACATATGATGAAGTTTACCTAATTATTAGATATAAGGGAGATCCATCTCCTATATCGTCAATAACAGTAACATTTAGCTAATAATAAAGAAGGACTATGGCATCAATAGACAACATAGAAAAATCAGGAAGGTTAATTCAAGGTAGAAGATATACACATGATACCTTGACTGATGCACAAGAGGCATTTACCTCTACGTTGGATATTAACGTTGGTGATGTGTACAGAGATGCCGGTCTCATTCCTTCAAGTGGATTGCCATTTAGTGGTAGTTCTCAAAGTGGCTCAATTTATTCTGTTGGTAATCAAGGAATTCTCAAGTATTATTACCGTCATAAACTTACAAAATCCGACCTAAATACAGAAGCTTGGTTTTTCCTAGATCCAACTGGATCTGATTCTGGTATTGGTGCTCAACTTATTGACGGTAATCAAAAAACAAACTTTATTTCTCCCAAGTATTCAATACCTTCACTTGCTAATGCAAACGCTGAAGATTCAACGCCTGGATATTTGGCAAGAGTATTTGTATCAACAAGTTCTATTGCTCCTTCTGCATTAGATGCGGTATCGGTAAATAATTATGCATTTGACTATAAGACTGGCGTCCTCCAATTTAGTTCGTCCGCCGTCGCCCCAGCTGCCGGTCGTTATGTTTATATGTCCACTTATCAATATGTTGGTAGAACAATGTCAACATTTGAAACTGGATCTTTCACTGGCTCATTCACAGGACAGTTTCAGGGCTCAATTACAAGTGCATCTTTTGCAACAACTGCGTCTTATGCAGTTACTGCTTCATACGTCATAGGAGGTGTAGGTTCTGGAACACCGGGAACTTCAGGTACGAGCGGAACATCTGGTCAGTCGGGATCATCAGGAACATCTGGTTCATCAGGTTCAACAGGAACATCAGGAACATCAGGTTCAACAGGAACATCAGGAACATCCGGTTCATCAGGAAGTTCAGGAACATCGGGAACATCAGGTTCATCAGGAAGTTCGGGGACATCTGGTCAATCAGGCTCAAGTGGAACTGGGTTCAATACTGTAAATAACGCTGGTTTATACCGTGTACTATTTTCAGATGGCACAACAAACGCTGCAACTGCTTCATCAAATCTAACAATAAGTGCCTCAACACTTACAATGACAGGCGATGCAACAGTTACGGGAAGACTTACTGCGCAAGAGTTTTATACGGAATACATTTCATCATCTGTTTTATACGAAAGTGGATCTACAAAATTTGGTGATTCTTCGGACGATCTACACCAATTTACAGGGAGCTTGAGTGTAACTGGTTCTATGGTTGTTAGGGGAACTCAAACAATTACTGGATCTGTTATAGTATCTTCTAGTCTTTCTGTTCGTGGTGAATTTATCACGCCAACTGTTGGTACTTTACCGGCGTCTCCAACAACAGGAAGTCTTGCTGTATATCAAGATGATCTTTGGATTTATATTTGATTTTTTGTATATTTATTGTTGATAAAATGTTTCAACTATAAAAGATAGAAATGAAAAAGGTTTTGTTTTTAGTTCCTCACCTGTCTACCGGTGGGATGCCTCAATACACATATGATTTGATGAGAAAGATACAAAATGATGTCAATGTGTATTGTATTGAATATAGTTTTATATCTTCACATTTTGTGGTTCAGCGTAATAGAATAATTGATTTATTGGGTGAAAGATTTATTTGCCTCGGTGAAGATAAAAATGAATTATTTCAAGTGATACAAAATATTCAACCTGACATAATACATTTACAAGAAGTTCCTGAATATTTTCTTGATCATTCTATTGCGAGTAAATTGTATAGCCAAAATAGAAATTATCTCATAATTGAAACTTCTCATGATTCTTCATTTCCATCTAGTAATAAGAGATTTTTTCCTGACCACTTTGCTCTTATTTCCGAGTATCAAAGAAATGAATTCTCTAAACTTGGAATACCCATCGACTTGATTGAAGCCGATATTGAATACAAGCAACGCCAAGAAAGAACAGAAGGTCTTTTGAAATTAGGACTAGACCCTAATCTAAAACACATTGTAAATGTTGGACTTTTTACACCTCGTAAAAATCAAGCCGAGGCAATAGAGTATGCCAAATCACTTCAAAATTATCCTATACAATTTCATTTTGTTGGGAATCAAGCTGATAATTTTGCCAATTATTGGAAACCACTAATTCAGAATTTACCATCTAATGTAAAAATTTGGGGAGAACGTTCTGATGTAGATGATTTTTATTCATGTATGGACATGATGTTATTTACTTCAAGAGGGACGGGTAATGACAAAGAAACAAGTCCACTTGTAATTCGTGAATCTATTGGATATAATCTACCATCGCTTATTTTCAATCTTCCTGTTTATCTTGGAATGTACGATAAATACGACTCCGTATCATATATGGATTTTGATAACAAGGAAAGTAATTTAGAACTGATACTCAACAAATTGAATATACCAAGTCAAAAATCTAAACGAGTTATTGGTTTTGCTTCATATGACATGACATCAAATAAGATATCTTACTCTGTATCGGAAGATATAAACGACCTCATCGTATCTGTTAGAGATATAGATTCTCGTGCCGTTATTTGGTCTTCTCGTCACGAACACATACCTGCAAATGTTGAATTCTGGATGATACCAGTACCAAAAACATTCTACGATTTTGAAACACAAGAAAATTTTGGTGGATTTATTGTTGAATTTTACTCAAAAGATGAACTTCTGGATTCAAAGTCTTTTCGTATAAAGAATGTGAGTGTAAATAAACCGATAACAAAAGTTGTAAATAATACAGAGCCTACATTTTTCAATTATAATGAGTTCTTTGTTGATAAGATATATGGAAAATTTTTAGACGGTAAAACTTTTGAAACCGTTGTTGATGTTGGGGCGAATGTTGGTCTTTGGACAGAATATATTAGAACTGTTGCAGACGTAAATAAAATTTACTTGGTAGAACCAAATAAAACTGCTCTTCAAATTTTGAATAAAACTTATGGAAATGATTCGGATGTAAGTATTGCTGAAAATGCTATGTCTAATTTTGATGGGAAACTTGAATTGTTCATAGATGCAGAAAATTCGCTCATATCATCAATAGTCTCAAAACATAAAGAAGATAATTTTCCACAGACATCTGGAAAAATTTCTGTGGATAGTATTAGATTCGATACGTTTGTAAAGAAATACGATATCAAAAAGATTGACCTAATGAAAGTTGACATAGAGTCAGCTGAATACGATTTGTTTGATTCTATGACAGAATTTGATTTTAGTTTGATTCAAAATATTCTCGTTGAATATCACTTGAATGATGAGAGAGTTTTAGATGTTGATGTGAAAAATATCATCAGTAGATTTGAAAAATTTGGATTTTCATGTGACTTGAATATTGTTCATTCGACTGGTGGTTTTATTTTTGCAACTCGTAATAGTCAAGTAAACAAAAAAATAAAAGCAGTGCAATTCTTACTAAACGGTAATTTTGAAAAACAAAATCAGTCTATTGAAAATATTTCAAAAATTACAGAGATTGGAATTGAATACGTTCAACATTTTAACGATGTTTATGTGGATTTACCACCAGCTTCCAAATCAAATAGACCACATGATGTATCTATGGAACTAAAACCAAATTCACTAACTCCTGCACATTATGGTTGTTATGATTCATTCAGAACCGCAGTATTATCCGAATTCGATAGTGACTTGGATTATTTTATTGTGATGGAAGGTGATGCAAAAATTCAAGACTACGATTTATTCAAATCGAAATTATCTGAGGCGATTCACCTAATTGACAAACATAATCTTGGCTTTGTTTCTTTTGGTGGAATTTTTGATTTAGAAATGGGAGTTTTACAATCTAATGTGATTGAGGATTTATCTGAAGACTTCTTTGTGTGTGATAAGATAATCGGATGTCAGTTTTTGATTTTTCCCGCCTCTTCAAGACATCTTATCAAAGAAATTTTGCGTAATGAGAAATGGGATGCTTTAGACATATATTTGAATAACATCTCATATAAGTACGGAATTCGCGTCGGTGTATCGAGAAAAACTCTTGTGACACAATATGATGGGATTTCAACAATAGATAATGTTGTAAAACAGTTCAAAGAATTTTCAATATGAAAATAGCTCAAGTAAATCCAGGACACATGACAATACCACCAGACAAGTGGGGTGCAGTAGAAAAGATAATATGGTACTATAAACTTGAAAGTGAAGAAAAAGGACATGAAGTTCATATTAGATACATAAATGAAATAGTCAGTGGTGAATTTGATATAGTACACGTTCATATGTGGAATCATGCACTTGAATTGAGTGAACGTGGAATACCATATATTTTTACTTGCCATGACCATCATGCGTATGTGTATGGAATTTCATCCGATGTTTATAAAAACAATCTTCTTGCAATGAAGAAATCTAAATTGGCAATTGTTCCTGCAAAATATCTTGTAGAATATTTTGACGATGTCCCTGTCTATTTACGTCATGGAATAGATCCATATGAATTTTATCTTGGAACACCGAATGAATCTCCAAAACTATTGATTGTTGGTAATAATGGGATGGGTGGTGATCCAACATTTGATAGAAAAGGATTTCGTTATGCCATAGAAGCCTCTGAAAAATTAGGAATTCCAATTACTGTGGTGGGTCCAAGTGATTGTAATAAACAATTTTTCGAACACCATTCTGATTTGATAAAAACAAATGTCACATTCAAGTATGATTTGAATGAAAAAGAACTACAAGAAACTTATAGTAGTCATGATATTCTTATTCATGCTAGTTGTATCGAAGCAGGTCATCCTCCACTTACGTTGCTTGAAGCTGCATCTTCTGGATTACCGATAGTTTCAACAAATTGTGGTGGTGATTTGTACGTCACGAATACAACCAGAGATTCTGATGATGTGGTTGAAAAAGTAAAAGAAGTTTTGAAGTTATATCCATTGAATCGTTCAAAAACAATAAAAAGTGTTGAACATTTCTACTGGAAAAATGTAGTCAATGAGTTATTAGAGATGTATCAAAATGTATTAGTAGATAACGGCATGAAAAATTCTGCCTTGAGTATTTACAGAAAGGCAGAAAAACGTATTATGAAAAACAATATCAACATAAATTTTCTTGACGGTGTTTTTGTAGAAATTACAGGGCATTATGAAGAAAACTATAACGTAAAATTTATTGATACATCTAATGATTATGTTGTATTTGAAGTAAATTTGACAAATAATCAATGGGCGAGGTGTAATAGGAAATGGGTTACTAATTGGAAGATATTAGTTACATCATCGAATGGTCAGATTCAAGAGTATTACTTCGAACCAAGTGGAAAACGAGTTCTTATATCAATTGAATCATCTTCACTAGGTGATACTATTGCTTGGTTTCCATATGTTGAAGAGTTCCAAAAGAAACATAATTGCCAAGTAGTTGTTTCTACATTTCTGAACGAACTCTTTGAAAAAGAATATCCAAATATAGAGTTTGTAAAACCTGGAACAACGGTTCACAATTTGTACGCACTTTATCGTATCGGATTATTTTATGATGGAAATGGATTCGACGGTACTAAACATAAGACAGATTATAGAAAGTTGAGATTACAAGAAATAGCAACAGACATTCTAGGTTTAGACTTTGAAGAAATTAGACCACGTATTTATGTAGAAAATAAAACAAAACAAATTGATGGAGATTATGCGACTATTGGATTGTATTCAACTGCTCAACTGAAACATTGGAACAATGAAACGGGTTGGCAAGAAACAGTTGATTATCTAAATTCAAAAGGTATCAAATCGGTACACATTTCAAAACAAGTCGGTGAATATATGGGAAATAAACCACCAGAGAATATTGTAGATAAGACTGGTGATATCTCATTACAAGATAGAATTACTGATATTTTAAACTCAAAGATGTTTATTGGTGTAAGTAGTGGTCTAACATGGGTTGCATGGGCACTCGGAGTCCCAACACTTCTTATTTCTGGTTGTACTGAAGAAATTCATGAGTCTACAAGTAATGTTTATAGAGTAATAAATACAAGTGTGTGTAACTCTTGTTTTTCTGAACATTATTTTGATAAAGGTGACTGGAATTGGTGTCCATTACACAAGGGAACGGAACGTCAATTTGAGTGTTCAAAACAAATTTCATTTACAATGGTAAAATCAAAAATAGACCAGATATTGGAAATTTGATATTTATTTCATATAACATCTTATATGGAGTGGTATGCCAATTACTTTTTTAGACAGTGGATTGAATATTTCCAAAGGTTTGACTTTTGGTAGTATAAATACAAATCAAGAAACACAGAATACAGGTTGGGATATACTTCTTCGTTATAACGGAAGAAAAGTTACTTCAGCAAACTGGACTGCTTCCTTACTTAGAACAAACATTGGAAATCCTGGAACCACTTTATTCCGGAGTGCCAGTATAACCTCTACTACGGCAAGTTCAAGAACAACCTTTGGTGATTCACAAGGTCTTTATCCGGCATTCTTCAATAAAACGGGTATATCCAGAATTGCTTTTGTTGATGGGACATCCAATTCAACTGACCCAACAACTCACACAAATTACCTTATTTACGATCTAGTTCAAACATCAGGAACTGAATCTATCTATGGTATATTGGATAGATTAGATAGATTTCAACAATCCGCTTCAAATTTTGCTGCGAGTGATTCACTTGTTTGGACTGCATCAAGTACGAGAAATCACTCGGCTGGTATAAATGGATACTCTGGACTTTTAGTTGCTAGTGGAGGAACGGCATTTAGAACAAACACAACACCAGCTGCCTTCCCGACTAGATTCGTCGTCATGGGTATAAATTTAGATTCTGATAATGATATTCAGGCACTTTGTGCCTTCACAGGTTCACTTTCTGCAACAAGTGGCAAAGGTGACCAGTGGAGAGGTGATAATCCATTACAAACATTTTGGTCTTATTGGGGAAATGATTTTCACACCAATTCACAGACACAAAGAATTGGTAATTCTTTACAAACAACTCCTGGTGTTGCTAGTGGTGCAACATATACTGGAAGTGTTTATATGTTAGCATTCTAATTAGGGGAAATCGGTTTATAATTTGACCAAAACAATGGTAGTCTCATATTTATAGTTATTGAGATATGAACCCGATATAAAAGAATGGAGTGATAATTGGCTACTTGGAAAAAACTAATAGTAAGCGGCAGTGATGCTCATTTTGCGTCTGTAACGGCGTCAAATGGTGCTATAATCAGTGGTTCTCTTGTAGTTTCAGGTAGTTCGACTTTTTCATCAATAGATACACTTAGCCTCACTGGTTCCGCAAATATTTCCGGTTCAACTAATATAACTGGTAGCTTATCAGTAACGGGTTCTTTTATAATAAACGGAGTACCTTTTACCGCGGCATCTGGTTCTTCTGGTACATCGGGTACATCGGGTATATCGGGAACATCGGGTATATCGGGAACATCAGGAACATCGGGTTCATCTGGTAGTTCAGGTACATCTGGTACATCTGGTATCTCTGGTTCAAGTGGAACATCGGGTTCATCGGGCTCAACGGGTTCATCTGGTAGTTCAGGAACTTCTGGTGGAACTGGTGCATCTGGTTCTAGTGGAACTTCTGGTACTGGATTCAACACAGTATCTTCTCCAGGTGACAATAGAATATTGACATCCGATGGTACATCTAACGCCGCGGTTGCAGAATCAAATCTAACATTTGATGGAACAAATCTAAACGTAAATGGAAATGCAATTATTACTGGTAGATTAGTTGCTCAAGAATTTTATAGTGAGTATGTTTCGGCTTCTATTATTTATGAAAGTGGTTCAACAAAATTTGGTGATACACTTGATGATACACATGAAATAACAGGAAGTTTTACTGTAACTGGTAGTATTGCGGTTAGAGATTTATCTCTAAATAACTTGAGTAAGTTTGTTGTTTACGACGATACAACTGGTAGATTTTACTACAATAATGCTGGTGCAGCTGGCTCGTCTGGAACAAGTGGAACATCGGGGTCATCTGGTTCAACTGGCTCATCGGGAACATCTGGTGAAAATGGCTCGTCTGGTACATCAGGTCAAAACGGTTCATCGGGAACATCTGGATCGACGGGTTCATCTGGAACATCAGGTTCAACTGGAAGTTCAGGAACGTCGGGATTAACTGGTTCTTCGGGTACATCTGGTTCAACTGGTTCATCGGGCACTTCTGGTTCAACGGGTTCATCGGGTACGTCGGGGACATCTGGCTCATCTGGCTCATCTGGTTCAACTGGCTCATCTGGTACATCAGGTTCAACTGGTTCATCAGGAACTTCTGGGACTTCAGGAACATCTGGTTCGTCTGGTAGTTCTGGTTCAACTGGTTCATCAGGAACATCTGGAACATCAGGTTCAACCGGCTCATCTGGTACATCAGGTTCAACTGGTTCATCAGGAACTTCTGGTTCAACTGGTTCATCGGGAACATCTGGATCAACAGGAAGTTCAGGGACATCGGGTTCAACTGGTTCATCGGGCACTTCTGGTTCAACGGGTTCATCTGGAACTTCTGGTTCAACGGGTTCATCAGGAACCTCTGGTTCAACGGGTTCATCAGGAACTTCTGGTTCAACGGGTTCATCAGGAACCTCTGGTTCAACAGGAAGTTCAGGAACATCAGGTTCAACGGGTTCATCAGGAACCTCTGGTTCAACAGGAAGTTCAGGAACATCAGGTTCAACTGGCTCTTCTGGTACTTCTGGTTCAACAGGAAGTTCAGGAACATCAGGTTCAACTGGCTCTTCTGGTACTTCTGGTTCATCTGGTAGTTCTGGTACAGGATTTACTACAATATCTTCTCCTAGTGATAATAGAGTATTGACATCTGATGGCACATCTAATGCTGCAGTCGCAGAATCAAATCTAACATTTGACGGTTCAACACTTACTGTAAACGGAAATACCGTAGTCACTGGAAGACTTACTGCTCAAGAATTTTATACCGAATATGTTTCGGCTTCCATACTTTTTGAAAGCGGTTCAACTAAATTTGGTGACACACTCGATGACACTCATAAATTTACAGGATCGATTTCCGCAACTGGTTCTTTAGAAGTATTTGGCAACACAAGATTTTCTGGAATAAATCCTCTTACAGTAATTGGAACATCTAATATAACAGGTAGTTTAAATGTTACTGGAAGTATATTTGTAAGAGATTTATCGTTAAATAATCTTTCGAAATTTGTTGTATATGACGATACAACTGGACAAATTTATTACAATACAGCTGGTGCGGCTGGTTCATCTGGGACATCTGGTACATCTGGTTCATCGGGGACATCGGGATCTTCTGGTTCATCTGGAACCAGTGGGTCAAATGGAAGTTCTGGTACATCTGGAAGTTCTGGTACATCTGGAACATCTGGCTCAACCGGTAGTTCAGGGACATCGGGATCATCTGGTTCATCGGGAACATCTGGTTCAACAGGAAGTTCTGGGACATCTGGTTCAACGGGAAGTTCAGGAACATCGGGTTCAACAGGAAGTTCTGGTTCATCTGGAAGTTCAGGAACATCGGGTTCATCTGGTTCGTCTGGATCAAGTGGTTCATCGGGAACAACAGGTTCATCAGGAAGTTCGGGTACGTCCGGCTCATCAGGCTCATCAGGAAGTTCAGGAACATCTGGTTCATCTGGTAGTTCAGGAACTTCAGGGACTTCAGGTACAGGATTCAACACCATAAACAATGCCGGTAATCTTCGTGTACTATTTTCGGATGGTACAACAAATGCAGCAACTGCATCAACATTTCTAACGGTAACTCAATCAAATGACCAAACTGGAATTTCCGTTGGTATAGGAACAACAACTACATCAAACGAAGGAAATCTATTTTTAGGTGCAAGAGGTGCAGACGAAGGTGGACAATTAGTTCTACAAAGAGGTTCAAATTGGGGCACCGCTTCGATGTTGGATAACTACCAAGATAGGTTCAGAATTCTGAGAGGTAATAATACAGCATCAAACGCTTACGATTTACAAATCAATCATTCAACAGGACAACTTCAACTTCCAAGTTATAATTCAACGACTAAGTTTACTGGTTCAATAACAGGCTATTTGGCATTTGACTCGAGTGGTAATATATTGACAACTGCATCATCTGGTGCGGGGTCTAGTGGAACATCAGGTACATCTGGTTCATCAGGAAGTTCTGGTTCGTCAGGTACATCTGGTAGTTCGGGTTCATCGGGAACTTCAGGCTCATCTGGTTCATCCGGTACATCGGGTAGTTCAGGAACATCGGGTTCTTCTGGTAGCTCGGGAACCTCTGGTTCATCGGGTAGTTCAGGAACATCAGGTTCATCTGGTTCATCAGGGACATCGGGGTCAAGTGGAACATCTGGCTCTTCTGGTTCGAGTGGAACTTCTGGATCAAGTGGTTCATCTGGTTCATCGGGTAGTTCAGGAACATCTGGTTCATCAGGTAGCTCAGGAACATCTGGTTCATCTGGATCAAGTGGTTCATCTGGTTCATCGGGTAGTTCAGGAACATCTGGTTCAGCCGGAACATCAGGAACTGGTTTCAATACTATAAATAACGCTGGATTATATCATGTCTTATTCTCCGACGGTACAACAAATGCAGCAACTGCATCTTCAAATCTAACGATAAGTGCCTCGACACTTACAATGACAGGTGATGCCGTCATAACTGGTAAACTAACCGCTCAAGAATTCCACACAGAATTTGTTTCCGCATCAATTATTTTTGAAAGTGGTTCTACTTTATTTGGTAATACACCAGATGACCTACACACGTTTACAGGTTCACTTCTTATAACAGGTTCAATTTCATATCCAGAATATATTGACATTGATACAACTCCGGCTCAATCAATAACAACTTCCACAACAGGTCGTATATCTTGGGATAACGGAACGAGAGATCTTGTAATTGGTGCTGGTAATGATGTTGATATTCATCTTGGTCAATCTGAATGGGCATATGTTTACAACGCAGAAGCAACAACACTCAATAAAGGTGAAATAGTTTTCTTATCTGGCTCACAGGGCAATACGATTGCCGTAAAACGGGCTAGTGATTCAGGAGATCCAACATCCGCTGGAACACTTGGTATGGTCGGTGAGTCAATCGCCGCTGGCGCTGAAGGACTTGTTCTTGTAAATGGTTTGATGAGAAAACTGAATACAAACGGACTCACAGCCGGTTCACTTCTATTCCTCAGTTCAACACCTGGTGGTTATACACAGACACCACCAACACCACCATCACATTCCGTTCGTATCGGATATGTTGTCAGAGTTGACGCAACCGTTGGTGAAATTTACATCAAGGTTGACAACGGATATGAACTCGGTGAACTTCACGATATAATTGATACAACAACATCAACATCATACGGTGACTTACTTGTCAAGAGTGGTTCTGTTTGGAAGAATCAAAAACAACTTACTGGTTCATATGGACTAACTGGTAGTTTCACCGCAACATCATTTACAGGTTCACTTTTTGGAACTGCTTCTTGGGCATCAAATGTTGTTACAACAAAAGGTGGCGAAGTTGCTCCCGGAACATTTGCGGGATTTCCACAAAAAGCAACAGTAACATTTGGTTCTGCCTACCCGAATTTAAACTATGCGATATCCGTTGTTGGTGAAGACGCTCGTTCTTGGACAATTGAATCAAAAGCAGTTAGTGGATTTGTTATCAATACCAATTCAAATGTTGCTCTTGCCGGTAATGTTTATTGGATAACAACTCCATATAATTCGTGAGGTATTGAATAAGATGATATTTATAGTAAGTAATAACGAACCGAGAAGATAAAGGATGCCAATTTTATATTCAAATACCGGAAGCTTTGATAATCTGTCAATAACAGGTTCACTTATTATTAGTGGCTCGCTAGTAATAAATGGAAGTTCATATACAGCTGCATCATCCGGCACATCTGGCACATCAGGTACATCAGGAACTTCTGGTACAAGTGGTTCATCGGGAACATCTGGTTCAACGGGAAGTTCAGGTTCATCTGGAACATCTGGTTCATCTGGTAGTTCTGGTTCATCTGGTTCAAGTGGAACATCTGGTTCATCTGGTTCATCGGGTTCAAGTGGAACATCTGGTTCATCGGGTTCAAGTGGCACATCGGGTTCAACAGGAAGTTCAGGTACATCTGGTTCAACTGGTTCATCTGGTAGTTCCGGTTCAACTGGTTCATCTGGGACATCTGGATCAAGTGGCACTTCTGGTTCAACTGGAAGTTCAGGTTCATCTGGAACATCTGGATCAAGTGGCACTTCTGGTTCGACTGGAAGTTCAGGTTCATCTGGAACATCTGGATCAAGTGGCACTTCTGGTTCGACTGGAAGTTCAGGTTCATCAGGAACTTCTGGCTCAACTGGTTCATCTGGTAGTTCTGGTTCAACGGGTTCCAGCGGTACATCTGGCACATCGGGTACATCGGGTACATCGGGGTCATCCGGTAGTTCCGGTTCAACTGGTTCATCTGGTACATCGGGAAGTTCAGGTTCAAGTGGTACGTCTGGTTCATCTGGTTCGTCGGGAACATCAGGAAGTTCGGGTTCAAGTGGTACATCTGGTTCTTCTGGTTCAAGTGGTTCATCGGGAACTTCTGGTTCAAGTGGTTCATCGGGAACATCTGGTTCAACTGGTTCTTCTGGTTCAAGTGGTACATCTGGTTCAAGTGGTACATCTGGTTCATCTGGAAGTAGTGGAACTGGATTCAATACCATAAATTCTCCTGTAAATGGTAGAGTTCTTATTTCAGATGGTACACCCAATGCAGCAACTGCATCTTCTAATCTAACATATAACGGCGGAACCTTCACAGTTACAGGAGATACCGTAATAACTGGAAAACTTACCGCACAAGAATTTTACACGGAATTTGTATCATCGTCAATCATTTTTGAAAGCGGTTCTACTAAATTTGGTGACACAATAGATGACACTCACAAATTTACTGGCTCACTTTCTGTAACTGGTTCACTACAAATACCAAGAGCATCTTCAAATCCAAGTGCAATTATTGGTGGCGTTTACTATAACACTACTGATGGAAATATTTATCGTTCAAATGGATCAACTTGGACGTCTGCCGCTGGTTCTTCTGGTACGTCTGGTAGTTCAGGAACTTCTGGACTAAATGGTTCAAGTGGTACATCTGGTACATCGGGCTCATCTGGAAGTTCAGGAACATCTGGTTCAACTGGTTCATCGGGTTCAAGTGGAACATCTGGTTCAACTGGAAGTTCGGGAACATCTGGTTCATCAGGAACATCTGGCTCATCTGGTTCAACTGGTTCATCGGGTTCAAGTGGAACATCTGGTTC